>Ga0209519_10000009_pt1 | contig 102338 bp, 147 predicted proteins | sample Rifsed13ft1_FD_184005 | JGI IMG/M metagenome (GOLD analysis project Ga0209519, IMG submission 184005) | Soil microbial communities from Rifle, Colorado, USA - sediment 13ft 1 (version 2) | ecosystem: Environmental > Terrestrial > Deep subsurface > Rock core/Sediment | place: Rifle, Colorado...
CATCCACTAAGTACTTGGAGGATGATCCATGTGCTAAATATGTATCAGAACCTATTGATGAAAAATGGGATACAGGGATAGATAAAATGAGAAAATTGGCAAATGAATTAAAAAAAGTTAAAGCAGGATGTCCATAGGTTTGACACACATAAGACCATAAAAAGTATCTAAAACCTATAGAGAATCATAATCAATAATACATATCATCAATAACTAATACAGTAATCAATAGAGAGTAAGAATAAGTAATATCTGGCACATTCTCATAACAATAGGGTATGTTAGGAAAAAAATATTATGTGTTCATAAATCTAGTTTGTAATCTGTTTGTTTACTGGTTAAAGTGGTCCCAAACCAGCCCTCTACTTTTCCACATACAAAATAACTCCATGTTGTATGTATTCAGTAAAAGACTGGTTATGTTTAGTTGAATAGTATACTACACGTGGTGTAACATCTCAAAAAAACGGGATTACTCCAGTGGAATAAATCTATAATCTAAAATTATGGATTGTAAATCATGGTTTTAGGATAGTTGACTACATACAGGTCAATACTTCCCTATATTATGTACTATATGCAGGTCATATAATACAGTAAATCTGACCCATATAAAGATCATATATAAATAGTGGAATTGTAAATACTAAGTAGAAAACAAATGTCTGAAAGTAGCATAAGCGATACTGAAATTCTTAGGATTCTTTATTCTCATAATCCCTGGTGGGCTAACAGACCAATCCCAAAATCAAAACTAAAAGACTTCAAAAGACGAGACTATTACAAAATTATTCAACAATTAGACCGAGATACAATACTGGCAATGATTGGGGCCAGAAGAGTTGGAAAGACTACTTTGCTTTATCAATTAATAGAAGAACTATTAGAGAGAACTGATTCAAAAAATATTTTATTTGTAAATCTAGATGACCCGTATCTTCACATTTCATTAGAAAATTTAGATAAAATTTTTACTGTGTATTCTACTAACATTTTAAAAAGTTCATTTGAATCCTCTAATGACACAATTTACATAATCTTAGATGAAATTCAAAGTCTCAAAAACTGGCAAAATGCTCTTAAAAGATGGTTTGATTTAGGATACAAAATAAAATTCATTGTTACAGGTTCATCAAGCACTGGTATCCTGGAAGGATCATCTGAAAGTCTTGTTGGTAGAATAAAACATCAAATTGTTTTACCTATGAAATTTTTAGAATATATTCGATTTAAAGAACAAAATGATTTAGGGGAATTAATTGATTCTGCAAACAGGAGACTAAGAGAGGCATTAAAAAATTCTGTTGTACACAAAACTCCAAATCTATTTTTTGATGAACTAGATAACTCCTCTAAAATTTTATTGCCATATAATAATAAAATCCAAGTTTATCTTCAAGAATATTTGATTAAAGGTGGATACCCAGAAAATATTTCAATTGATGATTTAGTAGTATGTGGAGATAATCTAAAGCAGTATTTACAATTGACATTATACAAAGATATAATGAAAATAAGTCACGTGCGTGAACCAAAAGCGTTAGAGTATTTATTTTTAATAATTGCAAAAGAATCATCTCAAATTTTTAACAGAACAAATGTGGCAAACACTCTAAATGTAAAACGTAGTACAACTCTAAACACCTACATTAATTTACTAAAAACAGCCTATCTTATTTCCGAAGCAGAATACTATTCAAGAGGAGCCGAAAAAAGAGCAAGAAAAGAAACCAAAGCATACGTAAATGATGTTGGTATTAGAAATGTCTCAGCCTCAGTATTTGATGAACAAGTATTGGTTAATAACACTGAACTTGGAAAAATCGTAGAAACTGTGGCTGCAGATCATACTAAACGACTCAAATTCAATCTAGAACATCTAAGTGCTGATATTTTTTATTGGCATGATGGACATGAGGTAGATTTGGTAATTGAACTATTCCAAGTTCCGCTTCCTATAGAGGTAAAATATAGAGAAAATGTGACTTCAAATGATCTTAAAGGTCTTAAAAAATTCAAAGAAAAATTTGATCCTCCAGTTATGATTGTCATTACCAAAAACCAACTAGAGATACATGAAGAGAAAGTGTATGTTCCTCTGTGGTTGTATTTGTTGATATGTTGATTTATCTGATTAGCATTAGCTTAAACTTTCTCTAAATCCTTAAGTTAATACAAAATCTAGTAAAATTATTGAAAAAAATTCTATTTTTGTTTGTACTAGTTGCTCTAGTTAGTGCGATTTTCATTAATGAGGCATTTGCTGTAGAGTATAAGGATAATACGGGATACACTCCAAAATGGGCAAAAACAATGGGTCAGGGAGAGACTCTAAATTTTTGTGGGCTTGTTCCTACGCCTAGCCAAGATGCTGATTGGTGTAAAGAATTTGGTGCATATGTAAATCAACAATTTAATTCCCAGCAACCATCTTCTCAAAATCCTGTTACGGTACAAGAAGATCCGTTTAACAAACAATTTTTTCTAGAATCAAGAACTGTTGAATACAAACTTTCTGGTGGAGAGATAAAATCAATAGATTTTGATAAAAATGGTAAAGCAATACTACTTTCAGTTGATCAAATACGTGATGGCTTTCTACGTATATCTATTCCACGAAATCTTCTAGATTCTCAAGCCTACTGCAGTGATTCAGATTTTGGAGTTTATGTGGAGGAATTTGGTACATCTAGATCAACCCCTGTATCATATGATGAAGAATCATCTACAGAGAAGAGAAGAGTACTCAAAATTAATTTGAATGGATATGATTTTTCTACAAATATCAAAATTCAAGGAACTCATGTTTTAATGACTCCTGAACAAATTGCAAATGAATGTGAATTCCCAACTTCAGGAACAAACAATCCACAGTGGATGATGGTAGCATCAGAAAATGACAAACAAGGAGTTCACATTAAGAGCCTTTATGACTTTGAGGACAAATATGGATATTACCACATCATAGGAGAAGTCGTAAACAATTCTGATACGGCATATGAATTTGTAAAATTGGTGGTAACAGTTTATGACATAAACCAAAATGTCTTGGATACAGAGTTCACATATGCCATAGCCACAATTCTTCAGCCATATGGCAAGTCTCCATTTGAGTTAACATTGCCAGGAGGATCGCAAGGCGTAGATAGTTATTTGGTACAGGTGGAGGCAAGCCCAACCACTCCTTTGCCTAAACTCCTTGAGCTTAGTACGCCAAGAATTTATGATGACAAGTATGGTTATACGCATATTGTCGGTGAAGTAAAAAATATGGGTCCTGGAACTGCAAATTTTGTTAAAGTAATATCTAGTTTTTACAATAGTGACGGAGACATCATAGGAACAAGCTTTTCATATACAACGCTAAGTGATATTTATTCTGGTAGTTCATCTCCTTTTGAAATCACTGTAGACTTCACTGATACTTCCACATCCTATGCTCTATATGCTGAATCTCAAGAATCAGGAGCATATTTTGAAGAACCAATAATGAAAACTTCTGTCGAAGAACTCACTAAATCAAATGAAGAGAAGACGATTACACCTTTAGTTGATGCTAATACAATTCCGCAAAAAGATGAACCTCAAATGACAGAAGAAAAATTATCTGATACAGAACAAACGTCTAATGAATCCAAAGGAGGATGTCTTATTGCTACTGCAACATATGGTTCTGAATTAGCACCACAGGTACAACAATTACGAGAACTCAGAGATACTTCTCTACTACAAACAGAATCAGGAACATCATTTATGAGAGGATTCAATCAATTCTATTACTCATTTAGCCCCACTATCGCAGACTGGGAAAGAGAAAATCCTGCATTCAAGGAATTTGTGAAAATAACATTAACTCCAATGATTTCTTCCTTATCAATTCTAAACTATGTAGATATGGATTCAGAAGCTTCAGTATTAGGATATGGCATATCTTTGATACTGCTAAATATTGGAATGTATTTTGTTGCCCCTGTAGTTGTAATTCACACCATTAAAAAGAAATTCTAACCGTTCCTAAATCCTTAAGTTCATATAAAATTTAGAACGTCCATGAGTGAAAATAAACAAAAACCCCCAAAATTAATTTGGTCCATTCCTATTTTCATGGGACTGTTAGGAGGGATTTTGATGTATATTGCAGTTAAAGATCAAAATCAAGAGATGGCCAATGATGGTATTTTAGTTGGAGTTTTAAGTACAATTGCATGGGTATTTTTGTACTTTATGCTTTTCATTTTTATCGGAATCTCAAGTATGAATATGATGAATTTCTAAAAATATACAAATGATTAGAAAGAAATTCTAAACTCTCTTTGTGAGTGTAAAATAAGGTGTCAAATCTTTTTACCTCAACCCTTACCTGGCGTTTATGAAATTCTGTTGTAATTCCTTTCTCTTTCTCATTCTACTAATTCCCATTGCAAAAATTAATTATTCTTATTCACGTTCTCCGATTTAGATTCTTTTTCTTGCAATAAATTATAATCCAACATTATCTTTGGGAGTTTGTCATCTGGATTTGATGTTATTCCATATTTCTGACAATACAGAAAATAATTTGGCCAATTTTTTCTGGCGGTTTTATTAAAGTCTTCACCTACCATTTGATCATACCAATTAATTATTGTTAAACCATAAGCAAAGAATCTGCTGAGATATGTGGCAATCCCTGTAGGAATTTTTTTGTGTATGTCCAGAAAAGCAATTTGATCTATGGTGTTTAAATAATCATTTGCGTATCTTTGACAATCTTCTGTAGTCTTAAGAATAGAATTTTTGTCTAATCTATTTGTAAGATCCTCATGGAATCCTCGTAATAACTGAGAATATGTCGCCTTTGTGTTTTCTCTAACATTTTTCCAAGTTATCAATAACGTGATTACAAAAATTGTTGCGGTGATAGAACTGATAATTATTGCAAGCGTAGAAGTCTCCATCTTTTGAGTTGATTGTAAAAATATGTCTGCAAGATTTAGAAACATGTTGTTAATTCTTTTATCGCTTATTATAATATGTCTATGATTTGTTAATTGAATAACAAAAATAAATGAAAATCTTAATTTTAGTTATACTTAATTTTTTACTAAATAAATTCAAAAATTAACCACACTAAACACAATCCAAACTTATACTGCCATCACAATATTTTTTATATCTTATCTATGAAGAAACCCCATGTTGTATTTCTAAAATCTTCTTCCACTTTCACTGATTATGATATTTGACCATCTGTTTGAAACAGACTCATGCTGAAATCGTCATCATAGTGATGCTTCCCCTCAAACGCAATTGAAAAGTTGAAATTATCAATGATTTTTGTAATTATTACGTTACAAAACATGACATCAAAATTATGGTTATTTTACATAATAATTGCACTTACCATTACTTTTCCACTATCTTTTGCTCAACACCATGGTGGCCAGCAAGCCCCGCCAATTAGTTTTGGAACCGGGGAAGTAACAGTAAGCACATCCTTACTTCCTGCAGATTTTACTCCTGAAAAATATTCTGATGCAAATTTAAAAATCAGATTTTTTGATCCTTTGACTAATGTAAATATCGAAAGTGTCAGTTACCGAGTCCAAATATTTTATGGTACACAGTTGGTTGCAAATCAAATGTTTTTTGATAAAGACGGGGAACTAGATATCAAAATACAACCTAGATCAGAGTGTCAACAAGAAGAACTGTGGAAATGTACAAAATATTATGGCGATGTTGATCCAGTGGTGCCAAATGCTTTAGCTTCTACCCCTACTAGCGTACCAGTGATTTCTGGACCTGTGTTTGTTAACAGTGGACAATACACCGTAAAAACTGACATTATTGGGGCAAAAAACCCAAAAACACAAACTGCTCAAGATATTCACTTTGAAACTATAGTTATTATCCCAGATGAACAACAGTTTAAGATAACTGCATCTGGCACTGAATATTCTATTTCTGCAAAAAATTTCCAAGATCCGATTACAGAGTTACACTATGATGAATCTTCACAATCCATAATCTTTCAAATGCCTTTTGATTGGGTGCATGTTGAACACACAGATTTTGTGAAAAATTATTTTGAAATTCCTAAAAATTTCCCCCCTTTTCAAAATGTGGACAGCTTTTACGGTAAAGTGAATGACGTTTTAATTCTTCCAAAAGATTTGCATTATGACAAATATTCGAACAAAAATTCCAACATAATACATTTTATGATTAATAATGATGAGCTAAAACAACTCAAAAACTCTGATTCCAAAATAAATGTTGTAGTTACACCTGAATCCCAATCATCAATAATGACTGAAGAACTTTTGTTTGATAATGGAGTTAGAGCCATTGCCTCTTATGATTCTCGATATTCTAAAAGTAAAGATTTTCTTTTTTCCATAGTATTTTTTGATTCCAAAGGAAATCTGTCTAATGATATACGATATGGATATGGTCTAAAGGATCCCTCTGGAAAAGAAATTGTAAACACTGGTGGGAACCCAAATCATTTGGGAATAACTTTGCCAAACGGTATTGATACTAGAATAATGGATGTGCCTTTAGAAGGCAAGTATTCTATGCAAATAGTATTGTTAGGAATTGGACATGATGACATTGAAAGACCACTTTTTAAAAAATTTGACTTTAACATGGTAAATTCCGAAACCCCAAAAACTGTACTTCCTGAATCTGCCATTCCAAAATGGATAAAGAACAATGCTGGATGGTGGGCAGACGGTAAAATTGATGATAACTCATTTGTTCAAGGAATTCAATTTTTGATCAAAGAAAAAATCATGAGCATTCCATCCACTCAAAGTTCAGGAACTAGTTCAAATGAGATCCCAGCTTGGATTAAAAATAATGCGAAATGGTGGGCAGACGGTAAAATTGATGATAACTCATTTGTTCAAGGAATTCAATTTTTAGTCAAAGAAGGCATAATCAATCCTTGAAATTAAATAGTATATTTGAATAAAAAACTCAAGGATGGACTGACCATCAAGATTTTGTGGATTAACTATGTGTTTTTTTAGGCTACCTTTGTTTTATCTTCAACTAGTTTGAATCTTGATAGTACTTTGTACATGATAAATACAATTAAAGCGATTATTACAAAATCGATAATGTTTGCGATAAAGTCTCCGTACTTGAATTCAGAAACAGCACCAGTTGCACTATTAACAATATTGCTTTGAAGTGTTTTAAGATCTCCTGATGGCAGTGCCAATCCTACGATTGGGTTGATAATGTCAGTTACTAGTGCACTGACTAACTTTGATGCTGCTGCACCTATGACAAACGCAATTGCTAATCCAATAATGCCAAAGGTCTTAAGAAAATCCATGAATTCTTGAACAAAGCTTTGTTTTATAGGTGGGACATCATTCATAAATTTCAAGAATTACTTTTGTAATAAAAAAAATATGATTAAAAATATTGCTTAGTCGCCGTAAAATAATTTTCATCCATTTTCTGGGCGATCTATTTTTTTAGATTAATACAGTTCATCTTATGTCTTTGCTCACAATGTTGTTTTTTGTGAATATCTAGACAATAAAATGAATTTGTTTTCTAAGATTTTGTTTCTTCTTTCTTTGATTTTAGTTTGTTACAAATAGAACAATCTTGTATCATTGATTTGATTTTTTGTTTTAATCCCATATTGGCACACTTTTTGTTCTGAATATAATTCACAACTATTTCTCTGATTTGACCAAAAATGCCTCTTTTGGTGAGTGTAGGTTGGATCTAAACTTTGAAATATCATGCCGTGGTTGACGTGTTGTGACCATTGCTTATGTTTTGATTAATTGTGAACTTGGCGCAGAAGAGACTATTATGGAGAAATTAAAAGAAATAGAACAGGTTAAAGAAGTATTTGGAACTATTGGGACTCATGATATGATGGTGAAATTAGATGCTGAAAATTTTGAAAAAATTAGAGAGATTGTATCCAGATACATCCAAAAAATAGAAAAAATAAGAACCATCTCAACACTTGTAAGAAAAGACAATTGAAATTATGGATTAAGTGAATTAAATGTCAAATGAAAAAAATGATATTGAAAAATTGATCGACAGTATGATATCTAGCGGTGATGAATTGGTTCAAAAACTCAAGACTGTTTTGCCTGATTCCTTATCTGAATCTATAATGCTGCTTCATGAGTCTAATGTTGCAAATCTTAAAAAAATTAAAGAATTTCTAAATAAATGAGCCACAATTCACTAATAACTCATACTATATGCTTTTTAATCCTTAATTGAATATTCCAACATGACTAGATCTCGTACAATTTCTATTCTTGTTAACCGAAAAACAGGTGATACTTTTGATGCTATTTTGGGCTGTCCTCCAAAAATGATGCCTGATGCTAAGATGACCTCTGATGGTTGGTGGTCCTTTTCAACACCTAGAGGAAATGCTAGATTGCAATTCAGAGAAAACAAATCTCTTGGAATTCTAGATCATGTGTTTATTGATCAAGAGTCAAAATGGGATGTTCCAATGCGAATAGTTTCTAGTGGTGATGAGTCTGAAGTGATAATCACTTTGGTAAAACCAGATACACTGACTGATGAGCAATTCAATGAAAGAATGATCGAAATAGAGCAAGTATTTGTAAATATGAAAAAAATTATTGAACTTCAATAACAAAAAATCACACATGTAACTGTTTAACGAGTTTAGGTAATTTGATAACTTCAATTTTTCTATTAGGTGACGTGTTTTGAAAAATTCACCCATTTCGCTTACTCTTTAGGCATAGATTAAGAACAAACATGCCTTAAGGTTAAATATAATTTTTGTAAGTATAATCGAAGATAATGCCTTACGAAGAAGTATATTTTCAGCGATTAAAAGAAGATAATCCAGAAGAATTCGAAGATAAACCACTCAAAAATAACTGAATTCATTCTATGATTAATTTTGCTTTTTATCTAGTCTTTTTCTATCTTTCTGTCGCTACCCGGACCTACCATGTCTTCTGATTTTACATCATTATCCCACTTGCCTTTTACTCCTTTGATTAAAGATATGATTCCACCCACAACCAATACTGCAACAATTGTAAAAAATAAAGTTTGATCAAATATTTTAGATGAACAATTGATTTCAACTGGTTCTTTGTTATTGTAATACTCATAACATTTGCCAAATTCACTAGCTTCTATGTTTGCAATTTGATAGTCATGTCCAAACACTCCTAAAATCAAAAATCCTGAAAAAATAAGCACGATACTGATAATAATATAACGCATGTCACTCATGATGTTGTTTTTATGCTATTCCTATTTACACTTTAACTTGTTTTTCTTCTAGTGCTATTTTTCTAATAGTTTTTTTAGATTTTCTAAAGATGCCTCGTAAAATGCCCCAATAAATGATACAAATTCTACAAATTGTTTCATTGACATCTTTTTACTGTTGAAGTAAGACTGCCATGTTAACTGAGTTGATTTTTTATCTTGTGATTTAATTGAAATTGTTGCAATATATGCTCTTAGCGGTAAACCCTCTGTTGCAATGTATGTGAAATATTCTCCTTCTTTCCATACAACTATGTGCTCTTCAATAGTATTGCCATCTGTAAATGTAATTTTGCGTATTGCTCCGACATTTCTTCTTTTTTTAGAAAGATACGTGGTTTTTTTGACATCTATCACCCACAATGAAAGTCCTACTATGTTGCTTATTTTTCGCCAAACTTTTTCTTTTGATGCTTTGATCGTAATAGTTTTCTTTACCGAATCAGTATGAAATGATTTTCTCATATTTTTTACCACCTTGTTTGTATTTCTAAGTGAGTTTTAAATTTTATTTCTCTAACACATTTAATCCCCCGAGATCAAACCTAAACAAATGGTATTTGGATGGGGCAAAAAGAAAGAAGAACCAAAATCTGAAGAAATTCCTTCACAAAAACAGATTCGACTAACTGATGTGTCTGAAATTATACGACAAATACTTGAATTGAGAACATCCCAGATTCTCTCTGATGTAAAATCTCTCAGAGACAATACTGAACCCCTCATTAAAGAACTCATTATGATTGGAAATACTCTTGAAAAAGATGATCTTCAAGTTGATGAAATAGATAAGCATCTTAGAATAATTGTAGTTCGTGGCAAACAACAAGTAATTGACATGATAAAAAAAGATGCAATCCACTTACCTAATATTGCCTCTTACGATGACGCTGAAAATCTAAGTATCATTTTAAATCAAATGTTGAAAAAAATTGGAGATGTTCTAGGACGACAAACAAGAGTAATACACATTTTTGCCAAAAAATATGCAGAAAAATTAAAAGAAATTCTAATCCAAATGAATTCAAATCATGTTCAAATCCAACAATTATTAAAAAATTATGATTATACAAAATCAACATCTGCTGAAATTTTGGAATCCTTAAAGGAAATCAATAATTTAGAAAACAATCTTGTTAAGAAAGAACAAAGGATTGCTGAAATTCACGGAATTATGGGCTCGCTTGATAAAAAAATTCTTTCCTTTGAGGATTCAATTAAAAAAATAAAAACTTCAGATGAATATGAGAAATTTTTAGACTTAAAACGAATTTTGGATGAATTCAATGTGAAAAAAAATCAAATAAAAAATGAAATAGACTCACAATTTACAAAAATTTCTAGACCTCTTAGTAGATATGAATACGCCTCATCATTGGATAAAGAACAAAAAAATCTACTGACTAAATTAATTGAAGATCCTTTTGAGGTATTGCTTTCAAAGAACAGAGATTCAATAATACTTATTTTAGAAAATGTAAGAAAAGGGATCTCTTCAGGTGCCATCTCTGTTAAAGACACTGAAAAATCATTCTCTCAAATAACTGAAACAGAGGAAGCATTAGACGGATTTATCAAACAAGTAAATGACTTTGTAGATAAAAGACAAAACATTCAAGATCAAATGCTTGCATTTGAACCTGATGAATTGTCTGCTCTTATGAGAGATTTGAATAATGCTCTTTCTGATAAAGACGATTATGAATTAAAAATAAAAACGCTTCAAGCTGAAATCAACGAAGATCGTCCTAATATTCCCAAATTAATCACTGATATTGAAATCAAACTAAAAAAATTCTCTAATACTGTTTATACTGTTACTTATTGATCTTAAATTTAATTAGATCTTAAACTAAAACATCTTGATATGTTATTCAAAAAGAAAAAACTTGAAAGACAGATTTCTTTACAAAAAAAAGTTCTAGACAGTATTTTGTCTTACTGTCAAATGAAGCACCCCAACGAATGTATTCTTATTTTAAAAGGTAAATCAAAACAAGGGCATGTCTTGATTGAAGGGCTAGTAATTCCACCGTTTAACTATTCTGGGCCAACATTTGCAGGGTTTCCTCATTCTTTTTTGCCTTTTGATATGAGTTATGTTGGAATCGTTCATTCTCATCCGAGTGGAACTGCTGATCCTTCTGTCACTGATCTTCATAACTTCTTTGGGTTGGTGTCTTTAATTGTAAAATCTCCGTATGGGGACGACGATATTTTCGCTTGGGATAGTAACGGAAATTCTATAGAACTAGTAATTATCTAGATAAAAATATCTCCAATCATCATATAGAGAAAAAACGAAAAATACGCCAAAACTTTATAAGTATTTTGAGTGTACTTTCATTGAATTGTTTAATTATAAGACTTATTTGATATTCTTGTTTGCATCGCTAGGCATCAGTATTGGATTACAAATGATTCTTCCATTTCCGTATGGTCTTGGTGCTGCTTTAGCTATTTTTATAGCATTTCCAATGTTGTTAAGAAAACGGTACATGAGTCGTATGAAAGGATACGGAGATTCTGGAACTGGTGGTGGATTCTTTGGAATGAATTCTGGTGGTACTGGTGTACGTTACGTATGTCTAGTCTGCAGTAATAAACACAAAGGCGGTACCTGTCCCAGATGTGGTTCTAAAATGCAACGTGCTGATTTCTAAAATATAACAATGTCCTTAGATGAAATTAGAAAAAAAGTAATGTTTCATAACTCAATTGATGTTTGGATTGCGACATGTGCCGAAAAAAATATTGGCTGGTCAGATACAGAAAAATATAAAAAATTTATTTCTTATTTGCTGAAAAATAATCTAAATCTAAAAGCATTTTCTTTATGTGCTCACGAAGCAGGTGCAACAGAGCAAGAAAAAACAAAATTTGCTGATGCATTATCCGAGTCAAAGGATCCAAATGCTGCAACATACACAATAAAACTAAATGATGCAACATTAGATGTAATTCGAAAATTTAATTTACAAAATTAATTATCTTTTGAGTTTTGGATTTACAATTGCATCTAATGCATTGCCTATAAAGACAAAAGCAAGTCCGGTTATGGCTATCATTATCCCCGGTGGCATTATCCACCACCATAATCCTCTGGCAGCTGCACCGTATGTATTAGCATCATGTAAAATTTGACCCCATGTTGGAAATGACGGATCGCCCAATCCTAAGAAACTAAGCCCTGCTTCTGTTGTAATTGCAGCTGGCACTGATATGGCAATACTGGCAAACGCATATGGTAGTAATTGTGGCAAAATATGCCTAAGCACGATCTTTGAATCTTTTTGACCCATCATATTGGCAGCTTCTACATATCCTCTGGTTTTGATTTGCAATGACATACTTCTTGCAACTTTTGCTATTCCGACCCAACCAAATAACATCAAAAATCCAACCATCACAAAAATACTGTTGCTAATTGTAACTGATAGAATAATCAAAAATGGGAGTGCGGGAAGCGCATAGATTACATCATTAAATCTCATCATTACCTCATCTGTTTTCTTGCCTCTATAGCCTGCATACACCCCATACAACAATCCCATCAGCACTGATGCTATTGCTACAACCAATCCTATGAAAAGTGCCAACGGTGTTCCCCAGAGTAGACCTACAGCTAAATCTCTTCTTAATTCATCCGTTCCCATAATTCCAAAAGCTTTACCTCCTATGATTAGTCTGGATTCTTGAATTTGATTTTCTGAATTGTTGTTATACATATTAATCAAAAAAATATAATTTCCTTTTAGTGGTTCGTGCTTCTCTGTTTTAGAAAAAATGATATCTTCTGAAGATAAATTACTTAAAGAAAATAAAAACTTGTTTGATTGAAGATATAGATTTTTTCTAATTGTATCGTCTGTGGAAAATACTCTTTCACTGTGAATTGAATTTGAATCTGAGTGTGGCATTGATGTTGATAATAATTTTAATCGTATTCCATCTGGACGTATTACGTCCATTTGTAACAATGGTGTTCCTGAATATTTTGCAGAAAATTCATAAATGAAATCATTTGGAAAATCATCATAGTCAAAATTTATTCCAAATTGATGAGATGTACTTGATATGTCTCCTGATACATCATAGTTAACATTTGGTGTATCCAAAATTTTGTGTTCAGGAATTTTTTCACTCAAAAACAAATTAATCCATACCGGTATGGCTACTTTGGGATATGAAATCCATTTACCTGGATTGTTCCATTCTTTAAAAGTATCAACCGGGGTTACAACAACTACAATAATTGATGTGAAAATCAAAATCCCTAAAATAGCAATACCCGCAATGCCTATCTTGCTTTTGAAAAATTCTCCTTTGATTTCTTGATGTGTGATGCTGCCCATTATCCTGTTCTCACTCTTGGATCAAAATACCCATACAGCAAATCTGCAACAAATATGCTAATCAGAAAAAATACTGTCAAAATGTATGTGGCACCAATAATTACGGGAAGATCCATGACTGTAATTGCCTCGAAATATAACCTACCCATACCTGGCCAGTCAAATACTGCTTCTGTAATTATTGCTCCTCCAAGCGAACCTGAAAGACTTAGTGCTAGAATAGTGATTATTGGCGGGGCTGCATTTTTCAGAGCATGAGTATAAATTATTTTTTTCTGATTAATTCCCATTGTCTTTTTTGCAATTATGAAATCTTCTTGCATTATTCCTACTATGAAATTTCTAACTAAATATGCCCATGATCCAAAACCTATCATCACAATTGTGATCAAAGGTAATGTCATGTGATATAGTAAAGATACGATATAATTTGGATCTGATGATGGAATTAATGGTGTTGCTCTTGCAGGAAAAATCTGATACACAAATGAAAATAAGAATATCATTAACATTCCTATCCACCAAACAGGAAAACTAGAGCTGATTATTGCAAAACTTGATGTTATTCTGTCAATTATTGATCCGACCTTGCTTCCTGATAATGCTCCTAGAAAAATACCTATTATTGATATTATGATTGTTGCAGTTGTAAACAGCAGGACGGTTCTGGGCAGTTTTTCTAAAATAATTTCTTTGACATCTGATGAACCTGAATCGCTAGTAAGAAATGTCGCATGACCGAAATCTAAGAATAGTATTTTATACATTGTAAAACCAATTCTTTGTGGAGAATACCATGGTTCATCCAATCCTAAAGTCTTGATTCTCTGTTCAATTTGAGTTTGAACAAATGATTCAAATTCATCTACAGATGAAAAACTTTCTGCAATTGCAGGATTTTCTGTAATTTCAGACCTTACTTGAAAAACAACTCCCTGTTTCAATATGTTGTCCATATTTGATCCTACTAGCGCAATTGTGATGAGTAACGTGATCATCAAAACTCCAAACATTGTGATTAAACGTGTAGCAACATATCTCTTCAAAGCCAATAAACAGAAATGGTAAACTCAGTTTATAATAATTACAGTATGAATGTGCATTTAGTTAGATCTGAATACGATATTGGGTAAATTTCATATTGTGTTTGTGCCTGATTAAGGCCTTGTTATTACTCTCTTTTTTCTCTGAGAATTTGTATCTATAAAATTCTGAAAATTCTAATTTAGTATGACCTTCTATACTATGTATGGCAAAAAACACCTCATTTGATCCTGATAGACTAGTATTAACAAAAAATGAAATTCTTGAATTTTGTGATAAAGTCATAGAAAAATGGAATAAACATCCTAGCAAGAATGCTAACCATATTTTAGCAATGACTGCTGTTAAGGCAAGCATAGTTTGGACCGATGAAGATTCACTCAAAGCAATCTGGGGTGAAATAATCCATTGGGTTTTTGAACTGCTTTATGAAAATGCTCTATCTCAAGGTAAAAGTGATGATGTTGATTGGTCTAACGTCATGAAAAAATTAAAGAATAAAAAATAACTATGTGGTGATTATGTTATGAGTGCAAGTACTATACGAAAGGCCAAAAAACTAGTTGAAAATGGTGGCGTTGTTAAAGTAGATGATGATCTATATCAAATAAAATCTTCATCTGATCCTGAAAAGTCTTATTTTGTGACATCTGATACATGTGAATGTCCTGGATTCAAAAATTTCTACAAGTTTCATCACGGTAAGGGATTAAAAGCAAACTGTTCTCATTTAGAAGCAATAAGAATTCTCAAACAAGACTCTTAGATTTTTGTTTAATGTTTTTTACAATCTTGCTTTATCTGATTATGATTGATCATAAGATTAATCACTATCTGATCTCTAATTTGTTCTTTTTTAGATTGAAAATTGTTAATTACACAAAAATAGAAAAATTACTGTTATATGCAGCAAATCGATTTTTTGAAATCTTCCGAATCCCTTTCAAAATTGCATTCCTTGCATACTTGCCAGCTTCTTTTTTTCAGTATTGTGAAAGACGCTTCATAACTTACAGAATACATCTTTCCACCACATGCTGGACATGGTAAAGGTATGTCTATTTTCATTGATGACAATAATGCTTTTTTGATTATAAGGCACGCGTAGAATTGATAAATCGTTCATAACATCTAGTTTTCAGATTTGTTGTTAGAGTAATTTTATTTCAACTGATCTTTTTGAGTAATTTAATTTCATTTTTGATCAAAAAGTATGTTTTCTTAAAAATCTATAAATATTATGATCTTAGCCGATATAACATGAATCGCTCCATTTTCACTGCATTGCTTCTATCTCTTGTTACATCATTGTCTTTATCTGGTATTTCATACGCCGAATCAGAATCCACCTGTAGAAACTGTGTTCAAATTCCTTCTTATGAAATTGATCATTACAAAGAAATGTTTCCATTAACTGTCTGGACTGACTACCCCCTTTATGATCATCAATCAACTATTCATGTAACTGGATACTTGAAACCACAAAATAATATTGCGCCAATACTAGCTGTTGTAACTAACCCTATTGGAAATGTTGTAACCGTTCAACAAATATCATCTGATATTGATGGAAATTTTTCTTTTGAACTAAATACTGAGAGTCCGCTCTGGAAACAAGATGGTGAATATATTCTAAAAGTTCAAAGTGGTACTGAGACTAGACAATTCAAAACATCTTTTACTCTAACAAGTGATCCCCTCATTCAAAGTCATATCGTACCTGAATTTGGCTCTGTTACCGTTTTCATTCTAATTGGCTCCATTATGTCAATTTTAGTTATTAGTAAGTCCTTTTCCAATAGATTTGTCAAGTTCTAAAACACTATCATATTCTTAAACCCCAACGCTAAAGCAATTGTGAATATATGGATTTAGAAAAATTCCGCAACGATGTTTATGGTGTGACTGATAAACTATCTAAAAATTTGAAAGAAACTGATTTACCAAAACTCAACTATGTGCGCCAACAACTAATAGAAATGTATCAAAAAAATCTTGTAAAAATCAATCATTCTGTTTTAGAGCTCATATGCGCATCTAATTTGATTATCCGCGGTCATTCAGTGGAAGTGGAAAAACAAATTTCTGATATTTTGGTATGTGATATTTTTGCAAAAAAAGGAGGCGGGACTACAATTGTTGAAATCGAAACTGGTTTTACTCCTCCTGATCATGCCATGGACACTATTGATTATTTTACTGCAAGAATAATGAGTAAAATTGCTAGATACAGCCAGCATTGCTCAAAATTTTCTTTGGCAACTCCTGTGATAGGGCTTATCCCAATCCCAAAAATTTTTCTTATTCCACCAAATGCAAGAAATGAATCGGATATAAAAAAAATCAGAGATCTATGTGATCGATATTACAAAAATCCCCCCATATCCCATACTGATATCTTAAATGCCCACTTGCACTCAATTTATCTAATAAACATCGATAAGGGATTTGCCAAAGAGATTGATCCCCAAGGATACGTAGATCTAACTGATAAACTACTTCAGAGAAGCGAAGTGGAGTACTAACGCTGTAATTAAAATAGAAAAAATACAAATTCATCTTCATTTTACTGCTGGTATGATTTGTGCCGCTTGTGAATCTAGAAAACACTACGAATGTATTGATTGTGTAAACAACCATGAGACTCATCTTTGCCACTGTGATTGCCATGATGAAAACACAAAGCCACATCCTGTCGATAAGCCTCATTAATCTCAACCTATGCTCTAGTCTGCTTGAAATTTTAGTGCCTAAGCCCATGTATTCATTCATATTTTAACTATTGTAGATTTTTGAAGATCAGTCGTCTGATCGTAAGAAACATCAAGATTCATAAGGCAAAAAAACATTCTATCGACAAATTATGGCGACATCCATGGAAAATTTTGGAACATTAGAGTATGTTTTGGACAAATACTCTAAAATTTGGAGTTGGAAGATTACAGGTCAACGTGCAGTAAGTATGATCTCAAGGCTTGTGCCTGAAGCATGGTATGGTGAAAACATTGATGAGGTAATAATTCCGGACAGTATTGAAAGCGTAAAACAGATCAAATTAATCATGGACAGATATCCCCTTGAAATTCTATCTAAATCTGCATGGCAAAGAAAAATCGTAAAAACTTATACGCCAAAACCAACCCTTCCACCAATCAAATACAATCTGAATCGTGCAAAAGCTGGAGAGCAATTCCGAGGAAAACTATTGAATTTTCAAAAAGAAGGATTGGATTTCTTGTTAAAATCATCTGGCAATGCATTACTTGCAGATGAAATGGGTTTGGGCAAAACTGTGCAGACTTTATCTTATGTTGCTACTGAAAAACAAACTTTTCCAGTACTAGTTGTGGCACCATTAGTGACACTGAATAACTGGGAAAGAGAAATTTCCAAATTTATGAAGAAAAAAAGCAGAAATGGAAGAATAATCGAATCTGAATCTTCTACGTCTACTATTATCCGAACTGGAAAGTCCAAAGAACTTCCTGTGACTGATTTTTACATAATAAATTATGAATTACTTTACAAACGTCTTTCTGATTTATCAAAACTCAACATCAGAACTATAGTATGTGATGAGGTTCATAATCTAAGATCAAAGACAACCCAAAAATATAAAGCTGTTAAAAAACTGGCAGCTTTGCCATCTCTTTCCTATAGGATTGGCCTTTCTGGCACTCCTATATTCAACAGAGGTTCTGAAATTTGGCCAATTGTAGATATTCTAAGACCTGGACTGCTTGGTAGTTTTAAGGAATTTTGTGAGTACTTTTGTTATGTTAATGAAAAAGGCAAAGCAATTGTACTTGAAAATAAAAGAGCATCGCTTCGAAATGAATTACAAAAACATGTCATGTTAAGACGAAAAAAATCTGATGTTCTTAAGGAATTAAAAGATAAAGTTCGTTACAAAGAGGTCATTGATGCTGATACTGATTATTACTTTAACGAACTGGGAAAAATATGGACTAAATTAGAAGCAGAGCAGAAAGACGCTGAAACTGCTTTTGACAAGTCTGCTTCATACCAAAGAGCAATTCAAAGCGAAAGACAGATTGCGGGTGTTGCAAAATTACCCCACGTAATTAATTTTGTTAAAAATATTATGGAAATAGAGGAAAGCGTTGTGGTCTTTTGCCATCATAAAGTCATTCACAAATTACTACATGAGAGTCTTGAAGAATTTTCACCCGTTTCTATTATTGGTGGTCAAACTGATAAAACACGTCAAGAACAAATTGACAAATTCCAAAAAGGAGAATCAAAATTAATGATAGCTGGCCTAAGAGCTGGAAACGTAGGAATTAATCTGACTCGAGCCAAATACGTAATTTTCGCAGAACTGGATTGGAGTCCTGCAATTCATAGACAGGCAGAAGACAGATTGCATAGAATTGGCCAAAAGAATACCGTTTTTGCATACTATCTCATTGGAAATGGCACACTGGATGATCACGTCGCAAATATTTTGGTGGATAAAAGCTATGAAATTGATTCTATTATGGATGAGACTGTTGATACATATGAAAATAAAGATAAGGCAGAATTAATTCTTGCACAAATTCATGATAAAATAAGATCAAAATAACTAAATTTTTAATTTTTCTTTGATTTCATTTAGTTTTGAAATTACGTCTTTTTTGTTAAATTCTGACCATTCGCTGATTTCTTTGATGATTCCATCAATTAATTCCAAAATCTCTGTTTTTGGTTTCTTCTCTTCTAAGGTGTAGTTTTGAAATCCCGCCTCTTCTATTTTTTTGATTTTTTCTATTCCTTCTGGGATAATTTCATACATTTTGATGATTTTTGATTCTTGTCTTAATGGTGACATTAGAATCAACTGATTTTTCCTCAATTTTTCAATTTCGTCAATCAATTCTATTTCTGATTTTTTTTAAAAATCTGAAATCATTTCAATACTGCATGACTTGATTTCTAATAACCGTAAAATTTTGATCCATGTTGGAATTTGTTCACTCCATAACGTATGTTTTGCTAAATCTGTTATAGAAAATGAACCATCCTTATTCAAATCTATCAGTCTTCTGTCTTTTAATGATGCCAATGAATCTAGTATTCTGCCCACTCCCAATCTCTTTAGTTCTGAATTTTCAATGTCTTTTTCATTAAAACTTCCACTTCTCTTGATTCCTAAATGCAGTATTTCTAAATCAATCACTCCTAATTTTGTCAATACCGTAGTTTTGTGTTAATGGTTATCATCTTTTTCACTTGAAAAATATATGTGGACTTTGTTTGATTAGAATATGGTCAAATATGAATTGCCTCGATTACCTTATGCATATGATGAACTAGAACCATATATTGACAAACAAACAATGGAAATTCATCACCAAAAACATCATCAAGCATATGTTGATGGATTAAACAAAACACTGGCAAAAATTTCCAGCGAATTTCATCCACAATACATTACATCTGTTTTATCTGATCTAAGTGCCATTCCTGAATCTGCACGAAACGAAGTTAATTTTTTTGGTGGTGGCTTTGAAAATCATAAATTATTTTGGGAAACAATGACTCCAAAAAATGATGGAAGTCCTGGAGGTAAATTAGGCGATTCAATTGATGTATATTTTGATAACTTTGAAAATTTTAAAAAAGAATTCTCAAACAAAGCCATGTCCATCGAGGGAAGTGGATGGTGTTGGCTTGTGTTCAATCAAACTTTTAACAAAATAGAAATGATTACCACTTCTAATCACGATAGCCCATGGTCAATAAGAAAAGTACCTCTTTTGGGGTTGGATGTATGGGAGCATGCTTACTATCTAAAATATCAAAATAAAAGATCTGACTATATTGCAGCATGGTGGAATGTGGTAAATTGGGATTATGTTGGAAATCGATTCTCTGAATTATCTGACTGATATCTGACTTTTTTCAAATTCCTTAACATTTGTTTACTTTTTTTAAAAAAATATGATGAACGTTCAATATTGTAATAGGCTGGCTTATCTTTCTTGATTAATATAATATTATATGAGTAATACAGGTTTGTATCTTATAAAAAAGCCTGGATTCGAAGATGCGAAGATAAAACAAGCACTGGACATGTTGCTGATAGATAGAAGAAACGAGTTCCGTGAATTATCTGAAGTGCTTTTAAGAAACCCAAAATCTATGGAGATGGTTCCATATTCTGAGCAATTCATATTGAATTTCTGTTTGGAGGTAAACGAAGCATTCAAAACTTGGTCTGGACAAATGGATTTATCCGTAAATTCTCCCCAAAAAGCATTAACTATTCTACGACAGCTCTCACGAGATAAAACTACTATGAACCAATTGGCGCACCTTTTGAATATCTCATACACCCTTGCCGATGAATTCAAAGAAATTTACAGGCGACTAAAATAATCTCTTTTTTTATGTGTTGTAAAACTAAATTATGATCTTTTTTGTTGTCTCAAGACACATTCATCATGACTACAAAATCTATGTCTCAAATTAGAATCAATTATACCGTTAATCTTAAGTTTGTAATATGCTAATCAAATTTAATGAAAGATGACTTGGCGACTTGTGAGAATTTCAATGAACAGGTTTATGCTGTCTTTCATTTAATATTCATCTCAACACCTAATCATACTTTATATCCAATATGACTCGATTTTATCATTGGACTTCATGCTTAAACTTGACAAGATTTTATGGACTTCACACGCATGAATCTAATGAAAATTTAGAATCTATATTTTTATCTAGCATGTCTTGACATTATTAATTCCGAGACTAGTCTAATTTGTAATACTGTTTTACATGTCTGTTTTTCCAATAATCAAATATTTCCTAGTCAAAATCTGATCAGGGACATAACGACGGGAGATATAGTCAGTGGATAGATTTTGCACTATTTCGACATAAAACTATAGGCAATAAGGAAAATTACAAAGATGATTTTAGAAATTTGTTTTACATTTGTAAAGTCCTACAATTAAATAACATCTAATTTTACTCACTATGAAGATATTGGAAAATTCTGAATCTCAAGAAGTAATGGAAAAGAAGAAAAGAATTATGGAGTAGGGCAAGAACTTTTTTTGGATGGTGGATTGATGCTCATGAAAATTTCTTCTTTTCGTTAAAAAATAGAATTATTCAAGAAATAGAAAAAGATCCATCCTCATTGCGTCCGCCATGGAATGGACTAACTACTAAATGACGCTACTAGTTTATCTCGTTGAGAGTTTCTAGCCTCTACCAATTCTAAAAATAGCTGTACTGCATTTTGGGCAGGTGCCTTTTAGAGCTGGTTTGCCATTTTTCATGGTGTATGGTTTTGCGCCTTCGATGTCTCTTTTATCTCGGCACTTTACACAATATCCTATTGTCATAATAGTACTAGGCACGCGGTTCTATTAGCGAGATCTTGTTAAACTTTTTTTACTATGAGGCAAACCTCTGATCTTGATTTTATGCCTAAAAACAATGTTTTTTCTATGCTTACTTTCATATTTTTATGATATATTCGAAAATGATCATCATGTGTATGATGGACGTATTGCTGTTAGCTAGTTATTTTCAAAGTTATGTGCTCTGCTAATGCATCTAATCTTTGCCATGTTTTGTTGCTTCCCTCTTCTGAGACATCCCACACAAAAATCTCGGCGGTATACACATTTGATATCTTCGGTGTCCATGATAGTGCTGGACTAAAAGTTTGTCCTGGATTAAGTACGCCGCTTATCCATCCCAATGATACAATGACATCATTTTGATTTTTAACTTGAACAACATATACAAACTTTTGAGATTTTTCTTGATTGTTTTTGACATCTGCCGAAATCTGAACTTGCTGATTCACATTGACCTGATCTGATATTTCTGAACCGAATGCATTCACAAGTCGTGGATTTGTAATATCTACTCTGTCTAACTGTGTCATTGCAAATGCTGGGTTGATTAAAACTGTGAAAACTAGTATGATCCCAAAAGTGCCACTGACTTGTCTTATCATTAATTTTCTGGCAATTTTTTTGTTAATAAAGCGTTTCTACACTTTATCTTGATTCCTTTAGTTTAATTCGCGTTACAACTATGATATCTTACAATGATGTATCTGAAATGATGCATCTGAATAATTAATGATTAAATCTTGATTCTATAGTAATCCCATCGTTCTGGATCAAATCTTGTCACAAATTCTGCATTTTCTTTATCTATTCTAGCTTTTATTACGTCTCTTAATGCAAAACTAGTCAAATATTTGTATTTTTTAGCATGAGCCTGCATGATGAACATGTGACGCATTTCACTACCTCCTTTTAGTCCCCAATGCCCCATTTTTAATGCCAAAGGTTCTAGAAATATTGTATTGTTAAGACCATAATTTTCATCTCTGATTTCTGGTCTTAATCTGTAATTTTCCAAAGGTCCTCCTTTGGCAAATCCTACAATTTCACCATTGCAGTCATTTAGTCTAAGTGTATTGAGAATTATGTTTTGATCTCTTACTGACTCTTCAAAGTTGTCTTTTGCAAATTGAAGTGGTTTTGGTAACTCTAAAAATATCGAATATATTGATTTGATAAATTCTGGGTCTCGGCGCGTGTCTATTTTTTCAATAGTTGGAACCAATTTCAAGTTATCATATGTGTAATTTGCTTGTATGGTAATCTCCTGTTGTCTAATATTCATAAATGACAACACTGTATCGTAAAAATTTTTTCTCATATGTTTTGGTAATGATCTTAAAATGAATTGACACATTTCAGTTTCTTTGTTTAACAGTTCTTCAAAATATGCTACAGAACTTCTTACAATAAGTGATGGTCTCCATGCTAACGCATGTGCATTCATTTTTGCCATTTCCATAGCTTTGGAAAAATCGCCTAATGCATAACCACTAATTCTATCTGCCACTGAAAGATACCATCCCAAATTCATAAAATGTTCTTGTTTTGATTCGTCATTTTTTGTTAGTTCTGAATTTCTAAAACATTCTTTAATTTGTCGCTCTGCATTTTCCTTAAGTGAACCGCTCCATGGGTATGTAGTTCTAAGTATCAACACTTTGATTATTTCAAGATCCAAGTTTGCAGCATCTAAAAGTTTTCTTAATCTTTTATCCATCGAAATGAATTTCAAAACACTATCTTCGTGTGGTTTATCTACGCTTTTTTGTGGATCAAAATCATGAAATAATGCTGCCGTATACAAATATCTCAAATCATTTTTTGAAAATTTTTTTGAAGTGTTATTTAGATTTGCAGATAAAACTGATACATATGTGACTTCTAATTCATGGTTGATGTTGTGATATCCATAGTAATCGCTTCCAAGCCCCTGTGTTTCAAATAATTCAATAGTATAGTCTAGCATCTCTGCGTAACAATCTTCATCCATGCCGCTCTCTACAATTAGGCTCATGATCTGATTTCGTAAAGTGTGTTGATTTGCAAATTCTTGCAATAAATACCGATTATGTTTGTTATTTTTAAAGATGCTCTCTGTTTATTGAAATTCTCTTCTTAAAATTTTATAATGATTGAAAATTTGTGCTAATTTCATTAGGAGATCCTGAAATCGGACCATTTGAGAATAAATTCTAAATCCCTATATTCATACCAAATTTAGAAATCATATGCCTGAACAATTACCCTATTCCTCATTGCATACTCGAATTGCAAAATTGGATGTCTCGATGAATGAACTTACTGCATATTTTAGAGGAAAATGCAGTAACTGTGGTCATCAGAGAATCGCACATGATGAATTTGGAAAGTGTGAAGGGGTGATGAACAAGCCATGTAGTTCTGGATGTGATAATTTTAATCCAGAGTGAAGATTCTAAACTCTTCAAATATATTGATTCAAAATATAGATGCTATATCCATAATAGATATGACAGAAGACATATGTGATTTTTGTAAAGGAATCGGTTCTATTTCTTCAAACATTTGTGTGTATTGTAACGGAACCGGAGAATGGAATCAAGCTGCACAAGCATACGTGAAAAACCATATTTGTCAATGTATTGTGCTTGATAGAAAATTTTGTCCTGTATGTAACAAAGCATGTCACCACAGCACTACATTAAATCCAAAACAAAAGATTGATCCAGGCTATGGAGGCATGTCCACGCCAGAAATCACAGTAATAGCATAGATCATAAAGAACAAGACAAAAAAACTCCAATATTCTACGCAATTATTTTTTCAAAAACCTTAATCTTCATTCGTAGTTGTTATTATTTAATAATCATCATACTGTTTTGAATGATTTATTTTTCTAAAAATGTAATATCTGATCTCATCTTGGTGATCCTTGACTGTTATGATAATTTCATTTTTTCAATAAGTAAAACAAATACATTTTTGTTTCTCTCAATTGTAACTATTTTACTTGCAAGTTCTCTTGCATCTGGAAATGCTTTTGCTGATGATGACAATCACAAAAAAGGTAAAGACAAGAAAGATAAAGACGCCAAAAACGACAAGAATCCATTCAAAACACTATGGATTGCAATAACGGAACTAGTACAAATTGATGCTCTTAAGTTAAACCCCGACTCACAAGATCCAATAGGGTTTTAACGGCACTACTGGTCCAGCGGGCCCTTCTGCAACATGGCATATTTCATTTGATGGAGTACCTGTTAGTGTCTTTATCTGAAACTGGAGATAATCAAATTCATGTCCGTCTGGAAGTATGCAATCATACTGTAGACAGTAAATTAATGGGCATGAACTGCCAGCACATCACAGTAACTCAATAAAATCACAACCCTTTTTTCTTTTCTAAATTCTTAATTTTTTGTTTGATCTCTTCATGCGTACAAAATCATGTCTGAAAAGTTGAATCTATGTTTTCACGAAACACTCAATAGAATTGCCATTTTTCTGTTTTTGTTGTCTGTTGACTTGGGTTTGCTTGAATCCCTCATGAACATCAATGAGAAACAACCTCTGGAATACGTTCTCCATCTAGATGGCCGCAAATATCCTTTATCTGGCGTCTCTATTGTGAATTCTCCAACACCTGTTAATTCTCCTACTACTAGAGGTGGTGTGTATTTTTCTGATACCTTTGCATACAAAATAAAAGGAATAGTTCACGATCTATCTGTAGTTCCATTATTATCAAAAACCATGTTGGGCCCAAACACTGAATTTGGTGAAATTAAAATCACGACACAAATTCTTAACAATGATAAAAAAATGACTGTGTCTATATTTGCAAATTTGACAAACAGCATACAAAGTCCATCTAAAATTGAATTAAATATGATTTTGGTAAAACTAGAATCTGATTAATCTTTGTTAAGATATGTGTCGTATTTTTTACGTAATTCCTTATTTGATAATACTTCATATGCTTTATTGATCTGAATCATTATCTCTTCTGATTTCTCCCCTTTGTTTTTGTCTGGATGTATTTTTTTTGCCAGTTGTCTGTACTGTTTTTTTATTTCATCATGTGTTGCATTTTGTGGGATTTCTAATATCTTGTAATAATTTGGTAATGAAGTATTTTGAGATGCAATTCTAAACTCATTGTCCTCTTTTGAGTTCTTTCTAGACCCTAACTCTTCATAATCGTCTGACCAATCTGAATGGTATTTTTCATATGTTTTGTCGTTTTTTGAATCAAATTCTGTGGAATCATACAGTGTTTTTTTCCTTAGAATTATGTCTCTTGCAAGATATGCAAAAAGACCTATGACTGCTATTGCAAAACTGGCAAATAAAATTATTTTTTGTTCATCTGTTACAATTAACTCCATTTGTAATTTTTTTCCTACATCATCTGATTGCCCTGAAACATTTTGAATCACGGTTATGAAAATTATTCCTAGTATGATAACGCTGAATTTTTTCATTTTGTTTATGTTAATCTAAAGTCTTCTTTGGCGGTATTTAGAACCACATGTGTTATGGTATTTTCTATGTTTTGAATTGATGCTAATCCTTTTACAAATTCACTTAATTCACTACGTGATTTGAATTTTGCAATAACTAGCGTATCTGTATTTCCTGTAATGTCGTAAACACCACACACGTTCTCCATTTTTGATAATTCTGCTTCGATGTTTATGATTTTGTCTTTTTTTGCAATGATTTCAATTATTGCAGTTAGATTGTACCCTAATTTTTCATGGTCTATTAGTGCTGTGTATCCTTTGATTATTTTTTCTTTTTCTAATTTTTTTATTCTTGATAGTACTGTGACTGTTGACATTCCAAGCTTTAATGCAAGTTGTCTTGCAGATGATCTGGCATCTACCATTAAATTTTTAAGAATTCTTTCATCTGTTTTATCTAAATCCATACGTTATGTATACACTAAAAATGCATTTAAATTTTCGGTGATTTCTTAAATATGTGTTTAATTTTATTTAATTTTGCCATGTTTTGTATTTTCTCTCCGTTTAAACTTAAAACAAACTACTGTCAAAACATGATGTGCAACAAATCAAAGAACTGGTTTTGAAAGGTCAGAATTTTTTAGAATCTGGGAATTTTGAAGATGCCCTAGGCTGCTTTGAGCAAGCATTACTGTTGAATCAAAACGATCCTGAATTATGGAATTTTAAGGCTGTAGCGCTGCGTAGTTTAGGTAGGTACGAGGAAGCTTTGGAATGCTTTAACACATCATTGGAGATTGACCCAAGAGATAAACACGCATCATAACTAGTGCTTTTATTTGCGATTTCTTATTTTGATTGTTTTTCATAAAAACTGGATTTCTGGCTCTGTTTACGAATAAACCCCACTAAATAATTCCAAAACTTCCTACTAGTTATTATAAAGTGACACATAATTGATAGTATCATGGTCTTACAATCCCTCAATGCTGATAATTGCCCTCGTTGTGCAAAAAATTCACTCTTAACTGATGATGTTACTGGGGAAAGGTTTTGTGGGAAATGTGGATATGTCATTTCTGAGAAATCCCAAGAATCTGGACCAGAATGGAGATCTTTTACACAAGATGAACATGGTAACAAAGCAAGAGCAGGAGCACCAACATCACTGACTATGCATGACATGGGATTATCCACAATCATTAATCCTATGAATAAGGATGCATCTGGAAAACCACTCACTGCATCAATGAAAAGTACAATTGAAAGATTGAGAACTTGGGACAGTCGAAGTCAAGTTCACGAGTCCGTTGATAGAAATCTTAGACAGGCATTAAGTGAATTAAACAGATTAAAAGACAAACTTGCATTATCTGATGCCGTAATTGAAAAGGCAGCTTACATTTACAGAAAAGCCATTGAAAAAAAATTAGTACGTGGAAGATCTATATCTGCAATGATAGCATCTGCCCTCTATGCTGCATGTAGAGACACAGAAACTCCACGAACCCTAAATGATGTAGGTGAAGCTGCAAATTTAAAGAAAAAAGACATTGCAAGATGTTATAGATTGTTACATCGAGAATTAGACCTAAAGATGCCTGTAGTGGATCCAATTCAATGTGTTGCACGTATTGCCAGTAGAATTGGAATTACAGAAAAAACAAAACGTTATGCGGCAAAAGTTCTAAAAATATCTCAGGAACATGAAGAATCTGCAGGAAAAGACCCAATGGGATTGGCTGCAGCTGCACTGTACTTGGCATGTGTTAAAAATGGTGAAGATATCACTCAGCGTGATATTGCAGAAGCTGCAAGTGTGACTGAAGTAACAATAAGAAATAGATACAAAGGTCTAAAATTAGATCAAAACATGGATCTATAAAATAGACTTGTTCTCTAGCTGTTAGCTAATTGTGAATCTATATTATTGATAAAGTATTATCAAATACACATTGAGTAAAGAAGTAGATAAAATGCTATTACAAGCTTATGATCTTTGTGAAGACGGTAATTTTTCAGATGCTCTGAAACTATATGATTTGGCATTAAAACAAGAGCCTGAAAACATTAATGTTCTAATAGACAAAGGTGTGACACTACAAAATTTGGGTAGGATACAACAATCTATAAAATATTACAATAAAGCGCTCTGCATTGATCCAAAAAATCTCAATGCATTAGTAAACAAGGGTGCATCATTACATACAATTGAAAAATACAAAGATGCAATCGAGTGTTATGATTTGGCCCTTAAAGTTGATAAAAAATGTGCCATGGCATTAGCCTACAAAGGATTATCCCTAGGTGAACTAGGGAATCTTGCCGATGCATTAAAGCATTTTAAAAAAGCATTATCTATTGATCATACTTATGATCTTGCCGGTATTAGCAAAGAAACGGTTAAAGAATTATTGAAGTCTATCAGAAACCAAAAATCTAAAACACAGTAACATCGCCCGGTGCCGGTTCACGTTTACTGTTTTTCTCATGTGATTCAAAAAATTCTGTGTGCTCTACATTTTGATGTTCTCTAAGTTTTTCAATATTCTCAAATCCTATGTGACACAAGTAACATTTTGGCTTGTGTTCATCAACAAGTGGTAGCACCATAACATTTGTAATTTCTTTGCCTACTTAATTCTTGAGACTGACAGTTAAGGAATATATCCTTTAACGGTTGACTTGTTATGTGTTAGAACAACTAGTGGGAGAATCCAAGGCATTAGATCGAGCAATTGCTGGAGAAGAACTATCTTATGATGATGGTCTGGAATTGATGAATTATGATAATTTACATATGTTAAGTGCAGTTGCCGATATTACTAGAAAGAAACTAGTTGGAGATACCGTAACCTTTGCTGCATCTTACTACATGAATTACACAAATGTTTGTGCTGCAAGCTGTCAGATGTGTGCATTTTATAGAAAAGATGGTGCTGAAGATGCATACACTCTCACCCCCGAGCAAATTGAACAACGTGTTGCCATTGCAAAAAATATGGGTGCAACCGAAGTTCACATAGTGGGTGGATTTCACCCAAAACTTCCTCTTGAGTATTATGAAAATATGTTGAGGATAATAAAGAAAAACCATCCTCAATTAAAAATTAAGGCACTTACTGCAGCTGAAATTTTCTACTTGTCTAAATTAACAAAAAATTCTACAAAGGAAATTCTTTGTCGTCTTAAAGACGCAGGTCTTGACTCTATGCCTGGTGGAGGGGCTGAATTATTCCACCCTGAAATAAGAGGAAAAATTGTCAGGGGGAAATGTTCTGGACAGGAATGGTTAGACACAATTGAGCAAGCTCATAATCTTGGAATCAAAAGTAACGTTACAATGCTGTATGGTCATATTGAAAAACCATCTCATATCATTGATCATCTAATAAAAATTCGTGAATTACAAAAAAAGACTAAAGGATTTATCACATTGATTCCTCTTAAATTTAGTCTTGATAATACTGAACTTGAGCAAGAACATCTAGTCAACAATGAATGCTCATCTGTATATGATTTGAAAATTATTGCATTATCTAGGTTAATGCTTGCAAATGTACTGAATAATATTTCTGTTTATTGGGTTGCATATGGTAAAAAACTTGCACAAGTTGCATTATCTAATGGTGGAAATGACTTGGTCGGAACTGCGTTTTCTGAAGAAATTTATCGAGCTGCAGGAAAACCCACCACTTCATCTGTAGAAGAGTTAGCCACCATGGTAAAAGAAATCGGACGTCAGCCCGCACAACGTGATACCTTTTTTAATATTATCAAGAGATTCTAAATTTTATTTTTACTTTGATGTTTTTTTATGGATTCTATCTTTTCCTCCATTTTCACTTGCTTGTCTTTTCTTGAGTCTATTTTTAAAATCACTTCTACTCTATTTACTCCTAGATTGTGTACTACTTCCATAATTATTTTAGCGGCTTGATAAATTTTATCGATATTCTCTGATTCCAAAACTGTCCCCATCGAATTAATCTCATACCTAATTCCATCGATGTTTTGTATTGCGTCTATTCCTTTAGCAATGTAGAAACTTACACTTGTAGTACCTGTTCCAATAGGGTAGATGCTGATTTCTGCATGAATCAATACTGACTAGTAATAATTTTGGAATTAAAATGTTTGACGTTTACGTAATTGGTTTTTTTTCTTCTTTTTCTAGACTGCCTTTTTTTCTCCTTCTAGCACCAAAACTAATTAAAATCAACATAAATCCAATCCCAATTAAAATTCCTGCAAGCGTATTCATGTCTTGATTTTCTTGCTGTTTTGTCATCAAATCTATGACCTCCTCCTCTGTCATTCCAGATTGACCAACTGGCATAGTGGCATTGAGATTGATCATGATTATTATGCCTACTACTAACATAGCAGTTCCCCCGGCAAAAATTTTTTTATCGACTAGCATTTCTTTCTCATTAAAAGTTGAACTTTATCATATATTAGGTTACACTGAATCTGGCGAATTATCTTCTTTGACTCTTTTTTCTATTGTTTGAATACATGTGTGACACATCATTGATTTATCTGTCATACTACGTATGATGTCATTATTTTGAAATTCTGAATCATATGTGATGCCTATTGCTATTTTATTCCACCATACTTCATAATCTTCTTTCTTTTTTCCACAAACAAAACAATTTATCATACTTTTCTAACTTTATTACTGTAGATTAAGGATTCTGTTGTTGTTTTGGTTTTTTTATATTGAAAGTTTATGCTCTTCTATTGAATCATTCATCTTTTTTAAGATAATTTATTGTCATAATCTTCTTTTAATTCATTAAAACAAATAAGAATATTTTCTTTTGAAACTGACAGGGTCCATTTATTATCACAATGTATGCTATTTTTTAGTACTGGTGAATTTATGCTTGTTTGTACTTGAGAAAATAAACACAAGATAAATCTAATCAAACGCCAATGTTAGAATAATTACTATTATGCTTCCTATTAGGCCCACTACTGCAAGCTTGCTATTCTTGGTCCATCCTTTTTTTACTGATATGCTTCCCACTTTGTTTTTTTAACTTTATGTGAAATTAAACCTTAGTGCTATCGAAATTACTTTAATTGTGGTGTCTTTATGCCTATTTTACGTCAAAATAGAATTGAGTTTTGATCAAAGATGATTTTTAGGCTCGTTCTATGATTTTATAATTTATCCTACATTGCTAATCTATACGACGCACTTTCTGTGATGCTTTCAAAGTCTCACCAAAAGAATATGGTGGCTTTGGAATGACAGGTAATATTGACACATTATCTCCTATCATTTTTTGAATTTCCTCATCATAGACTGATAACGTTTTACACTTTGGGCAAAACCAACCCCGACCTTTTATGAAACTGCAACATTCAATGATGATATTAAATCCACATGCAGGGCATTTACTTGGTTCTTTATGAATATATTTCACAAATTCAAAAACTATGCGCTCTACACTCATCATACTGAATCAAAAACACTGATTTTTAAATTATGTATTCATTTTTTTGCTTCAGATTGGGCAATTTCTGATATTTTGGTACAAATTGCTCCTAAACTCTGTTTCCATAGATCAATTCGTACGAATTAAGAAAAGTATTCAATAAAGTTGATCATGACTCCAGAAGGATTTATCAGGTAAATGAAATCCATTATTTTAATTGACTTTACTATGAAGGCATTATACAAGAAGGAAACATTAAAGGATCCAGAATCTGAAAATAACACATATTCAAATTTTACATTAAAGCGTGATGCTGAGTTTTGCTGTGAAAAATTCAAAAACTTTTGTAAAAAATTTACAGTCTGGAATTATGAGCAGGGCAAATTTGCAATAGTGGACCAAATCACATATGATGGGCATTCAGTACAATCTATTGATTTTTGTCCTTTTTGTGGGGAAAAAATTGATTATGAAGATGAAAATGCTCCGCAGAAAGTAAAGAAAAAGAAAGTTAGAACATTCTAAATATCTTCATGGGTCAATTGGAAAAAAATGTTAGATTGTTTTTTGAGACAACCTGATTCTAAACTCTTTTTGTTTTCTAAAATATTTCAGGTGTGTATAATGTGATGTATCGAGGAAGTTACACGAAACCTTCTGGAGGTTTTTGAACAAAAACATTACAAACAAGCGCGTCTGTTTTGGAATCTCTGTACTGTACATTACATGATACGAACTTTCCTTTTAGTGCCATCTCTAGGTCTGTCTGTGTCATTTCTTGATATTGAGGTTCATCAGGATTGTCGATTTTAGCAATGATTATGCGTTCTGTTTTAGCATATTCATCTTTGTTGTCTTTGCGAAAATGAGTTACTAGAAGCTCAAATGTGTTGTTTGACAAACAACCTATTACTGGCCCACCTATTCCATCGCCCATAAAGTTGTAGAATTTTTTACAGTATAATTACTTGATGGCTATGTTAAGTGTAAATTCTGGAACTAGTTTTTTTTGTTTTGCCATTTCAAAAACTCTTCTTATTGACTCTTCTCCTTTATCTCCCATATTCACAGTAATTTTATTGACATACATTTTTACAAATTTTTCAATTAACTCTCTTGGCTTTCCCCTACTGTATTGCATCGCATAATCTACTGCATCATCTAGATTCTCTAACCCATACTCAATTGATGCTTGTAAATATTGATCAAATTTGTGAATTGTATACATCCCTAGACTTGTCTTCATCACATTGATTCCTAATGGAACCGGTAATCCGTTTGTTTCCTTATCCCACCATTTCCCAACATCTAAAATTTTGACATTTCCTTCTTGTTCATATGATAGCTGAGTTTCATGAATGACCAATCCTGCATCTACTTTGCCATTTCTTACTGCCTCTGGAATGTCGCTAAAATTCATTTCAACATAATCAAATTCACCTATCATTAACTGAAGCAATAAAAACGCAGATGTCATTTTCCCCGGTATTGCAATTTTACATTTTTTAATTTCATCAACTGTCATTTGTTTTTTTGCCGTAACAATTGGACCGTACCCTATTCCAAAACTTCCACCACTTCTCAAAATAGTATACCCTGGAATGTAAGCACAAGCATGAACAGATACTGCAGTAACGTCAAGTTCTGGGTTTGTCGCTTTTCTGTTTAGTTTTTCAATATCTTCAATCACATGTCTCACAGTAAAATTTGAAGATGTCACTTTTCCTGTAAACATTCCATAAAACATGAATGCATCATCCGAATCCGGCGTATGTCCTACAGAAATCTCCACATATTATTCCTAAATATTCGTTATAAAAATCAAAACTAGACCGTTTTTCTAATATGTGTGATGATTTTATGATTTTTATGCAAACACTAGAGGCGTATGAAAAAGACATTTTTTCTCAAACTGAATTTATACATACATTTCATGCCAAAAAACCACTCTCTAAAACACAGCAAAAAAATGTGATATTTACTGGTACTGGTGATTCATTTGTATCTGCAATGCTAGCCGAAGTATTTTCTAATTATTTGGTAAAATCGTTTGATCCGCTAGACTTACTAAAAAACAAAACCATTACAAAAAATAAAACAATCTATCTTGTTTCTATATCTGGAAATACAATATCTAATATCAAAGTTGCAAAAATGGCTAAAAAATCAATTGCCATTACATCAAAGCCTCACAGCAGACTGGCAAATGCCTGTGACGCCTCAATACTCTTGAATTTTCCCAATTCTGACGTATTTACTGCTGGAAGTATCAGTTTTTTGGAAAGTGCTTTGACTTGTATTTCTTTAGTGAAACCCATTTCCATCCCAAAAAATTCTAGAATATTCAAAAAAGCATTATCTGATGCAAAAAAATCAAAATTTGGAAAAAGACTTTTTGTTTTAGGTTCTATGCATACATTTCCAATCACAATGTATTGTGCAGCAAAATTTTATGAACTTCTTGGATATGATGTTCATTTTGAGAAAATAGAGCAATTTTCACATATGGAGTTATTTTCTATAAAAAAAGGCGACACCGTGATAATTTTTGAAGAAAAAAATTTCCATAACAAACAACTTGTAAAGAATTTGAAAAGCGTTGGACTGAATGTAATTCATCCTGTGTCCGAATCAAAAAACAAGATTTCACAATTGCTTTACTATGTATATTTTTCTCAATTACTGCCACTTTTTGAGGCTAAAAAAAGACGACAAAAAGATTGTCATTTTGTTTTATCAAAAAAACTTCGTAATGTAAGTGATCAAATGATCTACTGATCTATTTTCTCATAAGATTTAATAGCTGAATAATTGGTTTTGCGAATATGGCAAAATTCAAGTCAACAATTGAAGTGCTAAAGATTATCAAGAATAAAGACCAAATTCGTAACTTTAGTGTAATCGCACATGTTGATCACGGAAAAACCACTATGAGTGATAGCCTTTTGGCAAATTCTGGAATTATTGCTCCCTCTGCCGCAGGAAAAGCATTGGCAATGGATTTTGATAAAGAAGAACAGGCAAGAGGAATTACAATTTATCAAGCAAACGTAACATTACACTTTACACAAAAAGACAAAGAATATGTCATTAACATGATTGATACCCCTGGACACGTTGATTTTAGTGGAAGGGTAATTCGAAGCCTTAGAGCAATTGACGGAGCAACGGTTGTTTGTGATGCAGTTGAAGGAATTATGACTCAGACAGAAACTGTGACAAGAATGGCACTAGAAGAACGAGTCAGACCAGTTCTGTTTATCAACAAAGTAGACAGACTAATCAAAGAACTCCGTTTAACTCCAGAAAAAATGCAAGAAACACTTGCAGGTGTAGTGTCTAGCTTTAACCAATTAGTTGATACTTATGCAGAACCTGAATACAAAGAAAAATGGAAAGTATCAATACAAGATGCTAGTGTTACATTTGGTTCTGCAAAAGACAAGTGGGCATTTAACGTAGATATTATGAAAGAAAAAGGCATCACTTTCAAAGATGTTATTGACGCATATAAAAATGAAAAAGTTGATGAGTTAGTAGCAAGAGCTCCGTTGGCTGACGCTGTATTGGGAATGGTAGTCAAACATGTCCCACCACCACACATTGCTCAAAAATATAGAATCCCCCAAATTTGGAAAGGCGATCTTGACTCTGATATAGGAAAAGCACTTTTGGCATGTAGTGACGATGGACCAACAATTATGATGGTTGTTAACATGGTATTGGATCCTGCTGCTGGACCTGTTGCAATTGGTAGATTATTTTCCGGAACAATAAAGGATGGACAAACAGTTAACATTATAGATTCAAAACGAGAAGGCAGAGTTCAATCTGTGAACTTTTTCATGGGTAACCAAAGAGAACAAGTTGGTGAGCTAGGTGCCGGAAACATTCCTGCATTATTGGGATTAACTGAAGCCCGAGCTGGCAATACAATTTCATCTGTTAAAGGCATACCAATGTTTGAAGGGGTCAAATATGTTTCAGAACCCGTTGTTCAAATTGCAATTGAGCCAAAACATCCAAAAGATTTACCTAAACTTGTTGAGGTTCTCAAACAGCTAACAATTGAAGATCCTAACCTAGTAGTAAAAATAGATGAGGAAACAGGCGAAACTCTTGTTGCCGGAATGGGTGTACTTCATCTTGATGTAGCTACCCATCGTATTCAAGATACTAAAGTGGAAATTATCACATCTGAACCACTTATCAATTACCGAGAAACTGTCAAAGGCAGCTGTGAACCAATAATGTCAAAATCCCCCAATAGACATAACAAGATTTTCATGAAAGTAGAGCCATTGGAACCTGCTATTGCTCATATGCTTAGAACTGGCGAAGTCAGTGACATGAAAGACAAAAAGGTAGTCTCTGATCTTCTCAAAGGCGCTGGTTGGGATACTGATACAATTAAGAGAATTATGAAATTGGACCCACGTGGAAATGTTATGATTAACGGAACAAAAGGTGTTCAATTCATTCAAGAATCTACCGACTCTATTAATTCTGGATTTGAAGAAGTTATGAAAGAAGGTCCTTTATGCAAAGAGCAAATGAGGGATTGTAAATTCACTTTTACTCACTTTGTTCCTCACGAGGATACTGCACACAGAGGTCTGTCCCAACTAGGTCCTGCTTCTAGACGTGCTTGTATGGGTGCACTTTTAACAGCTGGAACCACAATATTGGAACCTATGCTTGCAATTGAAGTTAGAGTTCCGACAGATCTAGTGGGAAACGTTGCCACTGTATTATCTGGAAAACGTGGGAAGGTACTTGATATGGCACAAAAAGGAGCTTCCAGTATTATCGTTGGCGAAATTCCCGCATCTGAGACATTTACACTTTCAGAAGCAATGAGAGGTCAAACAGCTGGACGTGCAACTTGGAATACTTCCTTTAAGGCATGGACTGAACTTCCAAAATCTATAGCTACTACTGCGATTGCAGAAATAAGAAAAAGAAAGGGTCTTGCACCAGAGCCTCCTGGTATAGAAGAATATATCGACAGAGAGTAAAAATAGAACGCCCCCAAAATAGGCAGTAAAACATGACGGTTGAAATGAAGTTGAAATTTGAAAAGTTAATCTTCTGGTTTCATTATATCATTACGTGCAAAAAACTATAATTTTGTATGCACTCATGATATTATCAATATCATCAGTTATGGGTGTATCATTATCTGCCTCAGGTCAAAATTACAATATTCCAGATTGGATAAAAAATAATGCAAAATGGTGGTCAGAAGGACAGATAGATGATAATTCATTTGTTCAAGGAATCGAATTTTTAATTTCAGAAGGAATCATTAATGTTCCAATAACTCAAAAGTCTGTCAGTCCTACTAATGAAATACCCTCATGGATTAGAACCAATGCTGCTTGGTGGGCAGATGGGCAAATCTCTGATACTGATTTTGTAAAGGGAATTGAATTTTTGGCAAATAGCGGAATCATTTCGGTTAAAGTGCCAGTTCAAACACAGATTGACCCTCCATCCTTAGAGTTAGATGCAGGACCTAGTGAGGATACTGTTGATTATAGCATTGATACACAGTATGAATTGTGTTCTGGATTTGCAAGATGCATTACAGGAAAAGTAACTCAAGTAATTGATGGAGACACAATCAAAATCGATGGACAGTCAGTCAGATTTGCAATGGCATCAGCTCCTGAACTTAATGAACCAGGTGGAATTGAATCAAGGGAGTTTATTGAGGAAATTTGTTCTGTTGGATCTATTGCAACAGTCGATGAAGATGATGGACAGACTCGGGGGAGTTATGGCCGAATTTTGGGAGTTGTGTATTGTAATGGGTTTAATCTCAATGCAGATTTGTTAGATTTTCGTCATGGCTATTTGATTTCAGACTTTTGTGGAGATAGTGAGTTTGCAAATGAATACTGGGCCCAAAAACACGGATGCTCAAACTATTCTGAAACTCTAGATAATGGATGTACAATAGACTATCCTTATCTTTGGTCAGATGGATTCTGTTATGATGCACCTGAATTCTTAGACAATGGATGCCCTCAAGGTTATCCTTACATCTGGTCTGATGGAATGTGCTATACAATTCCTGAACCGGAATATGAAGAAGTTCCTAGATGTGACCCATCGTATCCGGATGTCTGTATTGCTTCATATCCACCAGACTTGGATTGTGATGAAATTCCATACACTGACTTTAGAGCATACCAACCAGACCCACATGGATTTGATGCTGATTATGACGGAATAGGATGTGAAACACGACAATCATCTTCTAGTTCATCATCAAGTTCTAGTTCATCCTCTAGCTCATCTTCAACTACTCAAGTAGATTGTGATCCATCATATCCAGACTTTTGTATTCCTCCTTTTCCACCTGATTTAGATTGTAAAGACATCCCACAAAAGCGGTTTACTGTTTTACCACCTGACCCACATAGATTTGATGGAGATAATGATGGAATAGGCTGTGAATCATAGTATCGTTTCTGTTTTCCCAAATCTTTAAGTTAATGCAAAATTTAGAAGAAATATGGCAAAAAGAGTCACAATTATGATTGATGATGATTTAGACAAAAAAATAAGAGCAATTCAGGCAAAAATGATTCAAACTACGACTAGTTCAGTAAGCTATTCAAAAGTGATTAATGAAACACTGCAAAAAAGTATCAAGAAATAATCTCTATAATGCAGTTTTCCAATATTTCTTGTTGTTCTGTTTTGATAAATATTCTATTTTGAATTCTTTTTCTCTTCCTAAACAATGCTAAACTCTGAACCGTTATCTTTGCTATTGTGATCTAGAACATTTTTCAAAACATCTTAGTTTTCTTTTATTTTGTTCAAAAATTTGAATTATTTTTAACAAATTTAAAGAAATTATATGAATAAGATTATTTCTCAATATGGGCCTTAGGGAAACAATGAGAAATGTCCACGAAGACATTAAGAGTCTGGAAAAGGAGATTTTACAGACAGAAGATAAAATTATAGAATATTTGAGAGCAGGTTATGAAGGGGGAATTAAAACCTCGCTTCATCGTCTAGATTCGGATCTGAAATATCTGAGCATACTTGCAAATGGAGCTCCAATTGACAAAAATGAAGATAGAAAGATCATGGATTTTTTGAGAATACATTATGACTACATGAAAAAATTATCTGTTCCTGCTTGATTACCTCAAAACCAAATAACGCATATCTGATTTACTTTACAAAAACAGATTTCACTAACTGATTATCCTTTAAGACAAAATGGGTCTGAAACCCAATTTTTTGTCCTCGATATTGATAAATACTTGACCTGTATATAATAGGTCGACCTAGTACCAATGACCTATCTTGAGCCTAATTTAGAACTGTATGAGCGTGAAAGGATCGTTCTAGAATGCATAAAAAACAATCCAAACATGCATCATAATGCGTTGATAAAAGTGATCGTCCCTGAATCTATGGCCAAAACAACATTTGAAAAAACTAGGGATTCGTTACTTGAAAAAGAAATGATTTTGGTTCAAAAAAAAGGTAATATGAAATTCTATGTTCCGACACTAAATTATGCTACACGATTTCAACAACATATTGAAAGAATTACAAACACCTCTTTTCATAACATAAAAAACTATGTAAAAAAACTCGAAATTGACTATCAACATAAAGATGTAAATGAAAAGATTGTCATAGCAAATTCATTGCTGAAAAATATATTGCAGACTGATAATGGATTCACTCTTTTAGATTCAAACAAAAATCCAAAAAAAACTCTCTACCGTGATGAACATCTGGAAATTCAACAGCTAATTCATAGAGTTTTTGCTATTATTCATAATGATAAAGACTATGACACAATTTTTCCTACAGTTATGAGTTATCTTGGCACTGGTATGCCAAAAAACTATCCCGAATTAGAATAATTGTCTCTAATTACGGGCTGTCTGGTTTTTATGCTGGCACATTTTACTATATTTGAAAATGGGACTGCTTTACACTAAATTCTATCTTGATTTTGAACCAAATGAATGGAGAGAAATATCTAGCAATCCTGTAATTTTTGAAACCACTGTTGACAATGTATCTCTAGAGATTTATGATACATCTCAGAATTCATATAAATTGAAATTTAGAAAAGGAGGGAGATTGCAACTTTTTAGAGTTGTTGGAAGATTCCGTCTTACCTGGGACGACAATGATCTTATTTAGAAAACACACTTAACCAATAAAGTAATAACTGGATTTGCTTTAGATTCCACGATGTCATTGCAAGATGAAGTTAAACAAATTTTAAATGATTTTGACAACGTATCGTCTGATAAAATTACTGATGTTTTAATTCAAATTCAACCCCATCTCAAAAGTAACATCACACAAAATTATCTTCATGGAAAAATTCAGGCGATTCTAGGCATAAATGATAGCGCTGAAAAGAAAAAACTATGTAAAAATCTGAAACCCTACCTTGATTGGTATCTCCAAGGAATATGATTAAATTGAAAATTGGCTGATTTTATTTAACGCATTTTCAATTCCTTTCAAATCGTTTTTGACTAGTGGCAAATCTCCCACTAATCTCAAAAAGTACTCATGTCCTGTGTCTTGAGCTTTTTTGATATCTGCTTCGTAACACAAAAGTGCTTTTATCAAAAATGGTGAATCATCCCTTAAGGAATCAAGTATTTTGATGTCAGACAACCCCTCTTGAATTCTTTTTATTGTTTCATCTATTTTTGGAATAGTCTTCATGGCTTCTTGCTGTAGTATTGATGCAAACATCGCAGACGAATTTTTTAATTCTGGGCTGTTCCCTATTGTTTTTAATCTTTTTTTATAATGATTTAATGATTTTAAAACTATTTCATACACTCCTTCATCTTTAAGATAAATCGCACCTAACCAAATTTTATCTGGCAATTTTTAAAGTTGGACTCTAGTATTATTATAATTTCTGAATGTTCTTTTCATGTTTTTTATCCCTAGTATAATTTCTACTTGTCACTAATATACAAGAAATGCTTGGCTAAATTATTGAATATCAAAAATGAGTTTGGCATGAAACCTTTACTTGCATGTTGTCCAAACTGTGATAAAGACTCTCTTTATTGTGGAAAAATTCCCACAACAATACGAGATATGGCAAATAAAGAAGTATTATTTTGTAAAATATGCAAGTTTATTGTTCCTGTGGCTGAATTCAAAAAGATGCTATCTAGCATATGATTTCTGTATATTTTGAATATTTTTAGTCATGAATTCGTAATTGGTGTTATTTAACATCAAAATCTTGAATTTGTGGTTGGTTTCTATTGATCAAATACAACAAAATTCCTGCCAACGTTACACCAATGCCTAATAAACCGATGAATGTCCCTGCATGTTTTATTGTTCTAAAGAAAGATTCTATCTGAGGGTTACTCTGAACCGCATAAAACAATATCAATCCACATGCCACCATGATCACACCTGTGGCAATAATTACGACACCACTTTTCATTGATTGATTACAGGTATGCCATCTAATAAACTCCAATAGTTTTTTGCTCATTTGCACTTTTTTATGTCTGACTATATTTTGTGATTATTTTTAAACACCGTAACCCCTTTAAATTAAATTAGTTTTTAATTAACATGAATATTTTATTTTTGATACCATCGATTCTACTATTTTCTATTGCTTTTCCCAATCTTGTTTTTGCTTCAAGCTATGACATTAACATGCCCACAGGAGCTGCAAGTCCGGACGCCCCATATTTTTGGCAAAATGAAAAATCTGGATTAGCTACTGGTGATATTGACATTTTAATTGATGACACTGTTGTATGGAAAAATGCAGATACCGTAGTACACACTGTTACATCAGGAACTCCTAGTGATGGACCAGATGGTATTTTTGGAAACTCTGATTTTTTGAATCCTGGACAGTCATATCAATTCACATTTGATAAAAAAGGGCAATATCCATACTATTGTATTATTCATCCATGGATGACTGGAACCGTTTCAGTCACTGATGGATATCAGACAATTCCTGATGTTGGACAAACTATAGGTGATGGTAATGCCGTGTTTGATGTAGAGTATAGATTCAATCGAGCTCTATCTCTTACCCTAGTAGATGAACAGCAAAAATTACTTACTTTTGAAATACTTGGACATTCACAATCTGATGATAATCCTCTGAAAATTCGTCTACCTGCAGATCTTATTGACGGTCCATTTGTCATAATAGTTGACAGAAAAAAGATCAGCAACTTTGAACATCTCAAAGACGATAATCTAAACACCCTTTCAATTTCTATGCCTGAAGACTCAAAATTACTCACAATAATTGGAACCTCCATCGTGCCTGAATTTGGAACATTATCTATTGCCATACTTGCAATTGCTACGATAAGCATCATAATAATGGGGCAAAAATCAAGATTTCAGCTAAAAATGTGATTTTGTGATCGAAATCACTTAAAATTTATGAAAATGTGAATTTTCTTAACCTGTTTTTTTATACTTGACCATACTTTATTCAAAAGTGAATTGAATATAGTTGATAATTTGCAACACATTACCCAAACTCAAATTATTCAAAGAATACAATATCTAATTGATGCAAATGATGGTGATGTTGGACGATTATGTCATATCCTTGAATTTCTTAAACAGAACAAACCTCTGTATCATTCAGACCAGATGTACTTAGAAAATAAGCTCCAAACTCCGTTTATAATAATTGATGATGAAAAACCAAAAGAAAATGAAACCCTTTCAAAAATTCAAGAATTAATCGATTCTGGTAATGGCGACCCTGGACGATTACAGCATATTTATGACATGCTATCACAGAACAAACCTCTGTATCACTCAGATCAAGTTTATCTTGAAAACAAACTTGGAACAAATAATGACACACAAAAAAATAACGTTCCTTATTTTGATGTAAAAACAAAAGATGAGATAAACCATGGCACTGAACTTGAAAAAGAAATTAAATTTCCCGAAGGAAATCATCATCTATCTAAACCCCCTGCTCCGAAACTACGAGGTTTAATGCCTCAAGATTGGCATCCTCCAGAAAATAACTCAAATGAATTAATTGGGATATATGAAAAAATTAAAACTGAAGAAGAACTGCTCCATGACCAACAAAAAATTCACGATGAAATCAATTTACAACGTTCTAAATTATCTCAGCTTATTCTAAATAGAAAAGATTATGAAAAACAAGTTTTATTAGAAAAAACTTTACTAGAGTCACAAATTAAAGAAGAGCACCTCAATATTCAATCACAAACAAAACTATCTGAACAAATCATTTCACAAAAGGAAGAACTAGAAAAAGTAAAATCTGAAAGAAATGAAATCGTGAAAAAAATCTCAATTGAAAAAGAGAATGTAGCAAAAGATCTTGAATATCGAAAAAGCCAGCTCGCACAAACACAATTAGAACAAGAAGAAATTGAAAAACAGATAAAAGAAGAACAAATTTTGCTAGCTGAAATGGCTCTAGTCCAAAAATCCAATCTACTTAAACAGGCTCAAATTGCTCATGAAATAAAAGAAAAACAAGTAGATTTAGAAAAAACTAAAAAAGAATATGATGATATTGTGTCGCAAGTAAATCAAGAAAAAACTAAACTTGATGAATCTGAAAGATTAAAAAAATTAATTAAATCACAAGAACAGGATCTGATTAGAGCAAGAAAAGAAAGATTAAAGATCATTGAAATCATAACTAAAGAAAAAGAAAATATTTCTAAAAAAACAAAAGAAGAGCAGGAAAAATTACACATCCAAAGCATTTTGGCCAAGCAACTTGAAAACGAAAAAAAGACTTTGGAAAAAATAAAGCAAAAACGTGTAAAGGCTGAAAAGCAAATCAAAATTAAAAATCAAAAATTAAAAGATCAACAACGAAAAATCAAAAAACAAATCATAGAAAAGAATCAAAAACTAAAATCGCTGAATGCAAAATCTGTCCATCCCAAACCCAAAAAATCAGGCAAAAGATATCATGAAAATCAAGATCTGACCAAACTTTGATAATCTGATGAATGACTCTGGTCTTTAATTCATTGAGAACATTCACAATCCTGTCGTTGACTGTTAATCTTTCCTTTTGAAATAATCTCTCTTTGAATAAAAATCACATTATGAAGATCCTGCTTTTTTTGATGTTTTTTGCATTTACTATCCCTCAAATTGCATATGGCTCTGAAATTTCAGCAATAGCTGAAAAAGAACTGTTTGGTCCTAATGACTGGATTAAAATTTTTGTAGATATAGATGGTTACTCTGGTGGTACAGTGAGTTGGAATGCAACACAGCCTGATGGCACTTTTGTAAGTGGGTCTCTTGCAAGTCTCAAAGCTTCAAAAGCAACCCATACTATTACTCGAAATGCCTTTGATAATCAATTTGGACACTGGAAAATAGAATATCAGTACAATGACATCAAAAAATTAATTGATGTTGAAATTGAACCGTTAATCATTTCAGTTAAAACTGATAAACTTTCATATGGTCCAGATGATATTGCAACTGTCCAATTTACTACTAATTATTATGACCCAAACTCTGCCAAAGCTGAATCCATATATGTGAAAATTTTGGATGACAAAGGAAATACTGTAAAACTAACTGAAGATGTTAAAATTAAAGCAACTCAACCAAATATTATCCAACAATTCTCAATGGATAATTTGTTAAAACATAATCCTTCTGGAAATTATCATGCAGTTGTAACTTACTATAATGTTAAAGTAGATGTCCCTTTTGTTGCCTCTGATACGAATTCTATCACAAATATTTTTTTGGGAAGCGATAAAAATCTCTATGATCCAGGCGATTCTATAGAAATTAATATTGTGATACCTGATCTATCTGCAAGTTCTGGTGTTTTAACTATAACATCACCGTCTGGAAAAATAAATACAAAAGCTGTTCCTGTTGTATCTTCTTTGAATAGAGTCATATTTGACGGAATCACTTCATCTGAAATTGGAACTTATACTGTTAGATTTGATTATGGTGAAAATGTTGCCACAAAAACTTTTGATGTATTAGCAGAATCGCTAGCAAAACCTGCTCTGTCTAAACTTAATATTGAAATATCTTTGGATAAACCTCAATATCGACCTGGAGAAACGATCAATGCTAAAATTACTACCAGTAAATTAATGGAAAGTAATATTGTTTATTGGTTTGAAGACCCATCTGGAAATGCTGGTGACCAAATTTCTTTCGTAAATCCTGCTTCTGGCACTTTTACAATTCCGCATATCACGGAAACAAATTCACTTCAAGGCCCATGGAAAATTCATGTGAAATATGGAACTGCTGAATCATTTGCAATTTTCTTTATAACTGGCGAGCCTGTACTTCCATCAGAAAAAATGTCTGTTGATGTTTTTATCCCTGATTGGATTCGCAATAATGCTCACTGGTGGACTGAAAATCGAATTACTGACAATGATTTTGCAACAGGTATAGAATTTATGATCAAAGAAAAAATCATATTGATTCCTAATTTGCTACCTTCTGACTCCTCTGAGGCACAAATTCCAGATTGGGTTAAAAACACTGCCACTTGGTGGGCAGATGGTTTGATTTCAGATCAGGAATTTGCAAATGCTGTTAAATTTCTTGTAACATCTGGTATTGTACAAGTTTAAAATGTTTCAATAGATTATATTTAGTGAAATTATTCTCAATTTCATCATGGCAGCAACAAAAATTGATCTACTAAAAGTTGTTGAATCTATGATTAATTTAGATCAAAAAATGAGATTTGCTGCAATTATAGATCTTAAAGGTAACATCAGAGAGGCAATTATGAAAAGTGGAAAAACCTCATTAAAAACTCAAAAAGAAGAAGAACATTTTTGCAACCAAGTTGCCCAGAGAAGAAAAATGAGACAAGAATTTGACAGAACGCTGGGAAAGGTTCGCTATGTTCACGTTGAAAGAGAAAAAGTAACACAAATGGTAACTTATGCTAAAAGAAATACTGTTTATTTTACTATGGAGCCTGAAATGCCGATTGACACAAAAATTCGTATAATAACAAAAATCAAAAAAATTACGGCTGATCTTTAGATCTTAATCCTGAATAGTTTTCATATTTTCGTGAAATGTCTCTGAAAAAATTTATCGCTGATTCAAAAATGTTTGAATATGATAGACACTACAAAGAGTGTCAACAAAATAATCAACCATTCATTAAGGCACGAATAAATCCCAGTAATGGAAATTATTATGTTCAAATTGATTTGATGACTTGTGACTATGATCTAACTATTGATGGACAGAATCAAGTAAAACAATTATTTGAAAACGAAATTGCTTTTCTTGAATCTAATTCTCACCCAAAATCAGCTTTTAAAGGCTATAACATAGATAAAGAACTCTCTTGGTTTGATGGGGTTTTGTCTGCTCGACTGGTTATTTTTTGTGAAAAATTATATGACTTGTCTCAAAATTATCATGATTAATTATGCTCTGGAGTATTCTGATGCCTTCTGATTTTATTTTATTGCATTTATTTTTATTATGATTTACAAATTAAAATTGATTCTTTGTTAATTATCTTCTTTATCTCTGGAAATGTGTCTCTGATTCTTTTTTATCTAAATTCACATTTTATATTTTGCTATCGAGATGTTTGATTTCATCTCAATATCTTCTGGTTTTTTTGAATGTTTTTTATTGCCTCAGTTAATGATTTGTAATATGCAAAATGGGTTTCTTGGATTTTTCTAATCTGTTATTCCTTTTTTCATTCATTATATTTTCAATGAATCCAATCTGAACATAAGATATGTTGCAAGTGCATTTTTTGGTAATGATTATTTACACTAATATTGAAATTTGATCAGATAAACTCATGTCAAAACCAATTAAAATTTTAATTGATGAGATGGATGATGGCTGGGATGATAAGCTTCGTAAGATGGGATATGATGCATACAGTGTCAAAAAATTACGTACTGATGGCCACAAACTACGTACTGATTATTCTGTAATCAATTTTGCAAAGGAAAATGATATGGTTTTGGTTACGAGAGATACAGAAAGTGGTCAAGCATGCGAAGAAAACCATTTACCGTTTATACTGCTTGATAATGAAGAAATTTTCAAAATTGTTGTTGATAAACTAAAACAAATACACTGATTTTTTAATATTATGCCCTGTTCTATCTAGTTTACACTCTGCGATCCTATTTGTGAAATTCTTAAATTTGCTATCACTTCATTGAGGAACTCTTCTTCGGGTTGGTGCACGATGCTCTCCATTATGTTTTCCCAACAATCACTTATTTTTCTAGTAATCTGTGAAAACATTTTATCTTTTTTAAATGTTGGATAATGTGATAAAAGTTTCATTACCCCATCTGTAGATTGAACGATATGGATGACATGTATTGTTGTTCTTAATCTTTCTTGAAATTCTATTTTGTTTTGTTCCATGATATCCCTGAATTCCTTTATTTCATCAAAAACCATCTCAATTTCCTTGTGTATGCTTTTGAGTTGATTGTTGACAGATTCTGATATGTTGATCAACTCATATTCAATATGGGATTTACTGTACATTTTTTTTTCTACCTCTCCGGATTCTACTAATGAGCTGATTTCCCTATGCACCATTTTTTCATTTCCTACTTTTTTTATCACTCTGTTGGTGAGTTCGCTTCCCCGTATCTTTCCGCTTTCATTTAAAACACGTAAAATTTCTGTTCTGATAATATTTGGGTCTGTGACCATCTTATTTCATGATAAATTCATTTACTTAAATGTACAATTGACTCTTCCAGTTTTTTGTGACTGATTGTTTGTCTTGATAATTTTTGCAAATTTTCAACTTTTTTATCTACTGTATTTTTCTAAAATTTCATTCTCGCTACTTTTTTTTATTTCATCAACTAATCTCTCTAAAATTCCAATGCCGTTTAAAATTGGGGCTTTGTCTAATTTCTTGTTTTCTAGCTTGTGTTTTAAGACCATTTTCTCATTATTTATAAAACTCACAAAACTGACACTATTTTGCATTTCTAGATTTATGTAAAATTTTACGTAATCTCTTGTTGTTTTAATTCCCATATTTTTAATGCGGATTTCTAGTATTTGATTTAAGTTGCTATTTTGATTGCTAAACTGGTAATTTATTGAACATTGTGCCTAAATGTGTCCTATTGCAAACATACAGAATCTTATCTTTATGGAAAAATTCCAACTATTATGTCTAAATTGGAATTGAATGTTATAAATGCCAAAAAGAATTCTGATGAAAGAAAAATCGAGCGATTGGAAAAGAAAATTGATGATCTACACACGTATGTAGGTCATCTCAATGAAAGGTTGAATTATCTAAACGAAAAAATCAAGACCGAATAAGACAATTGCTTTTTTTCTTATTTATTTTTTATCTAGATTAAATTTTAATGTTGTAATCAATAGACGTTTCCTCTAATTCATAATGTGGCTCGATTCTATTTTTTAATCAAACAATTATCTGTCTAAGTTTATTTAGAATTTCACTTACTGTGTATCGTGGATACGTGCGATAGAGTTCATGCATACAAAAATGGAAAAACTTTTGATCAGTGTAAGGAGATGGCTGAAAGCATGAATCCTGTATTTAAGGCACACATTGAAAAACATGGTAGACTACTTTGGACTGAAATATTAGATCAAGTGGATCATGATGAATTAATTTACAAATTGACATTGAAATTTCTTAGACGAGACGGATATGACATAGGGAATAATAGAATCCCTGAAGTTAAAAAATTTATTTTGTAGGATCTATTTTACAACTGCCATCTGCATTTCTCAATTTTTTTGCCATTACAAAAGGTGTTACTAATAACACTGGAATTGATATTGCAATGAATAGTGTTTGTAGTTGTGTTAGCGCAATTGATAATGCAATTCCACTTGCTGTTCCTATAAAAATAGACAAAAATGTTCCTGCACATGTTGGACATGCTATGAATAATCCTGTGGCTGCCCCTACGGTGCTCATTCCCCTTCCTTTTTTTGATATTGTATACGCACTAACTGCAATAGATGCGTTTAATCCTACCAAATATGATACGATTACTTGTAATACTAAATTGATAGGGATAATTTGTAGCCCTACATGCTCTGTCAAATATACTATGATTTTTGGCATGTATCCAGGTTCATCACAACACGGTGATACAAATCCTGATGGTATAGTAGCTCCATAATGTGTCGCAAAATTTACTTCTGGCTGGTATACCAGTGTTCCAGATGCTAATGAAAAGAATATGCCATACCCGATAAATGTTAACACAAAAATTTTTCTTGATCTTGTATTCCATGTTGTTAGTGCAATAATTGTTGCAATGTCTTTTCCTTTTTTTTCTACTTTTTCCCTATGGTATAAATAAATTCCATATGTGATTGCCCCAAACGCTGTCAGCAATATTATGTAAAATCCGTAGGCAATTCTCTGAATTGAATCCATTGAATCTGGAGTGATTAATTCTGGATCTTGATATCTTGTGTACAATATGAATAAGATTGCTATTGTTGCAAATCCTAAAATTATTAATTTTTTTCCACCATGACTAAATGTTTTGCTTTCCAACATGTTCCATTCTATGTTATTGAATTAATTCTATTCTTTTTTTAGGATGTTCTTTAGCTCAATTTAGGCACAAATATGTAAATTATGGCAATAATCTCAACTCTTCCAACTATCATCAAAAAACTTATCACCATTTTGACTGTATTATCTGTCTCAAAATTCACAATGTCTGAGGTTAATCCTGTAGTAGTGATTATGGCAGTTGCTTCAAAGAAAGCAATTTCAAAATTCTTATCTTCAATTGTTGTCAAATATATTGCTGTTATGGATATTGTTCCTAAAAATAACATTATTATCAATACTGTGGATAACAACTCTTTTTCTCTCTGGGGTGTTAACTCTGATCGAGAGATCTTACTGAATAATTTTTTACATTCTTTTACCTGTAAGAATCTAAAAACCTTAATCCCTCCAGCAGTTGAAAAACCACACCCTCCTATGATCATTAATAAAATCAAAATAGCATGTGATGCTCCATTGAAATTTACAATGTTTTGTGAATGTAATCCTGATGTCGTACTGGCTGATATTGAATAAAATACACTAGTTAATGGATCTAGTCCACTAAGCCAAATGAATAATAATATTGCACCCCCTAAAATTACAAAATATGCTAGAACCTCTTTACCAAGTTTTGGCGAAAGAAATTTTTTTCTAACAAATGAATAGTGAAATGTGAATGGTAATGCACCAAATATCATTGCACCCATTAAAATTACCTGCTCTTGCCATTCAAGATTATTTAGAAATGTGGATGTTGGTAAAAATCCTCCAGTTGCAAATGCGCTTATTGCTAATGAAAAATTATCAATTATATTCTTCTCCCCAAACAAATAGAACAAAATAACGACAATTACAATGTATATTGTAAAAATTATTGTGATGGTTCCAAATAACTCACGCATGTGCAGTGATCTACCTGAAATAAAACCTCGTAACGATTGTATCTTTGACTCTGGATACAACGCAGTGATTACTAAATAAATAAAACTCATTCCTCCAACTAACTGCGTGAAGCTTCTGTAGAATGTGAAACTCTGAGGCAGGTTTTCTGGCTGATCAATTAATGTTAATCCTGATGTGGTGAATCCTGACACACTTGAAAAGAATGCATTGACAAAATCATCAGTCCTAGATTCTTGACTTGGCATAACATACAGGTATGGAATTGTTCCAAATAACGATAATATCAACAAACTTGATAATACTAGAATTGATGCCTGTTGAATATTCAGACTTGCTTTTTCACCGTATGCATTAAGAAAAAATCCCGTTACAAGTAAAAGTACAGTTGTAAGATAAATCCCTGCAGCCGTTAATGTATCTCCTAATATTGTTGATAATATTGCAGGAACAAGTAACAAGACTCCTGCAAACTGTAACACAAACCCAAGATTTCCTAAAATCGCTTTTACAGGTGGGCTAAACAGGTGAGGTGCAGTAGCTGTGGCGTCTCTTATTACATTTGCAATGGTTCCCTGAAAAATTATTCCAACGACTTCCTTTTTTTTAGACAGAACAGGGAGTTTTCTAATTTTACCATCCCTCATTTTATGAAGTGCTTCCTGCAGTGTTGTTTTTTCATTAATTGTAATTAATGGTGCGGACATGATGTCTTTCAAAGATACAGATTTTGCATATGCCATAATCTCGCTCATTTTATTTATGATATCCTCATCTGTAACAATTCCAATTGGTAAATGACTGTCATCTATTACGATGATGTCGTCTCTTTCAGAATCTTGTAGCATTCTAGCTGCTTCGCTGACTAGCGTATTCTGATTTAACAACAGAAAATCTTTACTCATGTATGATGAAACATGTTTTGTAAGAACGTACGATACTGAACGCTCAGGGTTTATCGACATCAAGACTTCCTTAATTATTGACATTAAATAATTTGGGTTTGTATACTTGTTCAGATCGTTATAAAAAAATTAACACAAATTCAACCAGTCTAGTATCTTTATAAGCACTGAACTGGAACATCAATCGTAGATATAATGGAAATTGATCAAGCACAAGAGCCTGATTATGAATCGGTGAAAATTGATTATGTTGGGTTTGTCGATCCTTATGCCGTTGAAGGAATGTTGGTACTAAAAGGAGATGATGGCAAAGAATTCCATATGAGAGCATTTTCTGGTGAAGTTGCCAGACATATATCCAGTTTTGTTGAGAGTAGCAGTGATTCGGTTCCATCGATTTACAAAATGATGGAAGAAATATGTGAAGAAAATGAATTGGTTTTGGTTAAAGTCAAAATTTATGAAAGTGGTGAGGTATTGCGCGCTAATCTGTATTTTACAGGGAAAAAAGACATGGTATTACGAAATTATCGTGCATCCGATGCAATGGCTTTGGGTGCACTATATAATATCCCGATTTTAGTTAGAAAAAATCTCCTTAAAGAACACATGGAAGCCTGAAAATGTACCTTGAATAGACTTTTCAGTCTAATTAGAATAGTTTTTTTTATAGTGTAATGTTGGTTGTTTATGAGTGAACAAGAACAACTAATGGATAATCTACTCAATATTGATCTTGAGATAATTGACTCTGTTAGAGCATTACACGAGGATAACTGGGATTCAGGTACCTTGAAACAACAAGTCGCAGATTTGCTAAAAATTCGTGATGACATGGTTGAAAAATTAATGTCCTTAAAAGGAGATGACCATGAATGTGGCTGTGGCCATAATCATGATTGATTGCAAACTCATTTTATTTTGAACTTTTTTAATTCCATTGTTTTGTTAATTTATTTTAAAAATGACTGGAGGGATCCTCTACCACATAATTACTGCTAGTATCATGCAGTAGCTGTTCTTTCGAACAATCTCCAGTCATGCCCCTCTATTGCTTTCTCACTTAAAATTATAGTGATTTTTCAATTTATTCCTCCACTGAGTAACTATTAAAAAAATTTTCAGGAAACATGCTCCTGATTTTTGTTCTCTCTAATTCATATTTTTTTATTTTGTTCTGAATTTTTTCTAATCCTGAATTTTCTAATTTTACTTCCACCCTCAAATCTAAAATTTTCTTTGTTAGTGTTTTGTACATGATCAGATACTCAGGAAATTTCTCAGGTAGTTTGCTCATTTTATTAGATTAAATATGCTGGAGAGTAGTGATATTTATGAAATTTCTTATAATGCTTTTGATTTTATTTCCAACTAGTTTGGCTTTTGCTGACACTGGATATGTTTTGACACAAATTTTACCTAGTGACGATACTCTCATCGTTGGAAATCAAATTATGATAACTGCTGATGTCTCAAACAGTCAAAATACTCAACAATCATTTGCGTATTTGACTCAGGTGAAAAATGAAAACCAAGTGGTAATTTCTTTATCATGGCTGACTGGTTCCCTTTCTCCAAGACAATCACTTTCACCTGCGCAATCTTGGACTCCTACTGAATCAGGATTGTATATTATTGAGATATTTGTTTGGGAAAGCATTGATAATCCCGAAGCACTATCTCCGCCACTTTCAATGACTGTCAAAGTTATAGACCCCAATACGTGATCTACCCATTTTAAATTAAAATTGGATTTTGATTAAATTTGACGCATATCGTGTTTATCCCATCAATAATTTCTTGAATTTTTGGATACTCTGATTTGTTTTCTGATATGTCGTTTTTAATTACTCTGAGATAGTGCAAAATCTTTTTGATCTGTTTATTTTTCTGAGTTTTTGAAATTGGTGCGTTTGCCAAATCTTTCAGATTTGCTGATATGTCACATAATTTGATGATTTTTGTTTTAAATGGTGAATCTCTTAATTGATTGACATATTGTACTTCTCTGTCTTTTTTCAGAATATTTTGATCTTTTGATAATGATAATACAATCACTGCAACTTCCCTTCCAAATCTTTCATTGATCTGATCAAAAGTAGCATCTGTATCTTCTAGTATGTCATGAAGCCAAGCTGCACACAATACGTCTTTATCTGTAACTCCTAAATTTTTGAGTCTATTTACGACTCCCTCTAAATGATCAGAATATAGAGTCACACCGTCTTTTCTTTTTTGATTTTTATGTTTTTCTTGGGCAAACTTTTTTGCACCTATTACAATATCCGTGGCATCTTCCATTATAATACTACCTCTTCTCCAATATGTAGAGGTTTATTCTCTAATGCTCTCTGAATTGTTTCATATTTGCGATTCTAAAATGTAAATGACAAATGCTTCATAATTCGGCAAACTCATCAGCAATCAGATATAGCTTTTCTATTAATCATCAGCATTTGATTATTCTACATTCTAAGATATATGGGTATTATGACCGATATTTGCTCAACAAACCATAACATTTTTCATATCCTGAAAACTAATTATTTTTCATGGCTAACCTCGATGTTTTATATCGGAATGTTGCCGCTAAAGTTATCCAAAGATGTCATGGCAGTATCAAAATCACAAAACACGGTAAAATTTTAGAGGTGTATGACGTACACCGACATATTTGGAGTAAAGGACTTGCTGGATTGATCATTAAAGAAGAATGCAAAAACGCTGATTTGAAGGAATGGGAATTTGCATATGTCCGAAATTATGTCATCAAAGAATTACTTGCTTGATCGTATCTGTATTTTATGTCTGAAATCTAATATGTGACTTTTCGTATGAGATGTGGCTCTTTTAACATCACTTGATAGTCTTTTACAGCTGATAGTTCCACTTCTCTAAGATTGTGATTTGTAACTACTGTTAATGCTTCACAACGTGTACAAAGTATTGTCTGGCCATCAGACCTTCTTTCAAAAACAACGTTTCTTTCTAATCTGTCATCTTTTTGACATGTGGGACATAGTTTTGGTTCTCTTAGTATTGTGATTATTTCACGAATGTAAATCGTTCTCGGCATTTGTGTATTTTATCAAAGTCTTACAAAAAAGAGTTTGTATTTTGATGTTAACTGGCATCCAGCATTTTGTTTCAAACAAAAACCGTTCTTTTAATTATTTGAATCAAAACGTTAGGTATTCTGTATATTTCCTAATCTAGCCAATTAACAAACTCATTTGTACTGCCAACAAAATATATCTTTAGTATTTGACAAATTTAAGAAATATTTTAAAACACGGTAAAATATGATTCGTTTATCATAAATTATTCTTAAACAATAAACGATGTTTTAAGAAAAGCGCTTTGAATGTTGTTTTTTAAAATGTTTTAAAATCGCACTCTATGTTATTATTTCATCTAGACGGTCTTCTTCTTGGGCACGTCTTATCTCCATGGCTATTCTTCTCCCCACTCCAAATGTTTTACCGTATTGATATTTCGTGTATGGGCTAGTAGTTGCTACAATTGGGTTGCCTGGAACGCGAAGTGACACATCATACACCACCAATTCCAAATCTTTTGTAATTACACTTTGTAGTGAAAATGGTCCTATGATTCCTGGGGCATATTCTTTTTTGACAGCTGCCACAAATTTGTCTCCCATCTTGATTACTTTTTCAAGTAATGATTCTCGGATACTTGCTGGTGTGTGACCAACTTCTATGTTTTGTAGGTCTATGTCTATGTCCAATTGCTGTTTTGCAGGAAGCGCATTATAATCATGCACATTGGTTTGAAGTCTTCTCTCTATTCCTATAAAATCAACTTGTTTTGATATTGGTGTGTGAAAGAAATTAAAATTCATGTATGTTCCAATTGCTAGTTCTTCTATGCTTGATTTTTCTAAACCTTTTCTAGAAATCAGTCCTTGTCTTATCTTTGATTCTGATTTTTCTTTATAGTCTTTGTATGATGATACAGTAAAGAAAGCACGCTCTAACGGTCTTTTCATTTCTTGAACTTTGACAATACATGGTTTGTTGATGCTTTTTGGGTCTTTGAATAATTTTGGAAATTTTATCTTTGCCTTTTCTAATAAATAATATTGATTTCGTTTGGCAGTTCTTTCTTCTGCTTGGAATAGCTTTCTATTTCCAAATATTGGAACTCTGAATGAATTTTCCAGAGTTTTGTACCCTAGATACACTGTTAGTGATCTGTGGGGAATTACTATCGTGTTTGTATCTCTCATAGTTTTTTGAATTTTAGGCGATGCCATGTCCTTGAACTTGTTTAAAACCACAATTTCATCTGCTATTCTACTGAATCTTTGGTATGGTGCTTCTCTGCCTTTTTGGCAATAAACAACCGTCTGAAAATTTTCATCTTTTGCTCCGTCCATAACTTCTAATGCCGAATGACTTCCCATAACTCCTATTCTTACATCAGAATATCCGCTTACAATTTTTTTAATTTCAGAATTATTGATCACACGTTGACTACAAAACAGGAACTAATATAGCTAATTTTCAATTATTTGGATCGATTCTCTGATCACAATATTTTTCTAAAAAGACTTTGTAGGTACTGTATGTTATATGCTCTTGAATTACAGATGGCTGGAGTAATTTTACTATCTGCAATGACGGTAGGCGGAATTTCCTTATGGCTCAAAAGAAGAAGGGAAGACAAATTAGATGCACACAGTGATGAGGCTCAAAATATCTAGTCTACAAGTGCCAACTCTACTTTGTTATCTAATAGATAAAATACCATGATATCTCAGATAATTCGTAATGAAATTGATAGTTGGCATCACTGGCAGTACTGGTGTAATCTATGGTATTCGTTTATTGGAAGTTCTCAAGAAATTAGACATTGAAACTCATCTGATAATGTCTGAATGGGCTATCAAGTGTATTTCTATGGAGACTGAATTCCAACTTGATTACGTAAAGTCTCTTGCAACGAACATTTCTGATGAAAAAAACATGGCATCTAGCGTTTCTAGTGGAACTCATAAAGTCGATGGCATGATAGTTGCACCATGTAGTATGAAAACATTATCTGCAATTGCAAATGGTTATGATGAAACTCTTGTAGCAAGGGCGGCGGGTGTTACAATTAAGGAGTCAAGAAAACTAATTTTAATGGTAAGGGAAACTCCTCTCTCTGCAATACATCTTGAAAATATGCTCAAGCTATCTAGATTGGGTGTTGTAATTTTACCACCTGTTACAGAATTTTACACAAAACCAAAAACCATTGATGATATTGTAAATCATGGTGTTGGAAAATGCTTGGACCAATTTGATCTAGAGCACGGTTTATACCCTCGTTGGGGCACGTTCTAAATTATAATTGCCAAAAATTATTTTTGAAAAAATCATAAAGGCTGACAGAAAAAAAGTCTTTGAACTTGCAACAAACTATGAAAATTTGCAAAAAATCCTTCCGCAATATTATCCATCCATCCGAATAATATCCACCCGTGGAAACGTATCTGTCGTAGAAGAACATCTGCAAATGGGTGGACGAGAATTAGTTATGATGGTAAAGCATGTAATTGATGAACCGTCCCTACATGAAATTTTTGTTATTGGGGGAGACACAAAAGGCACTCATATCATTAATCGATATGAGCACATTCAACATGGAACAAAGTTGACACTTGAAGTTGATTGGAAACTAAAAGGCATTATGAAACTATTTGATTTTTTTGGTAAAAATAAGATTTTAAATGAATATTCTAAAATTATTGATGATTTTATTGCAATTGTAGAGCACTAGTCTAATTTTTTTTCTTTGTTTTTAAAATCATTAAGCTCTTTTTCTCCCTCGATCTTGCCTTTTTCAAACTCTGATTTTGCCTTGCCAAAAGTTTTAGCTAATTCTGGTATCTTCTTTGCTCCGAAAATAAACACTGCTGCCAGTACTAAAATTACTAGTATCTCGTTTATTCCAGGCATTGCAAGAAAAATGCTTTGTAGTGTCAACTGAGCTTTAATCTATGATTTAAGATTTAAATCTTTTTTACGTTTTTTATGCCCAATTATTATCATGCCTCCAAGATAAAGTGCCATCATTGGTACCGCAATGAACCACATTGTAACGCCACTTCCATCTGGAGTGACTATTGCACCAAACACTATGATTGCCAGTATTGCATACCTTATGTTTTTTCTCCAAAAATTATCGCCTACTATTCCTGACATTGATAATGCATACATTATCAATGGGATCTGAAATGACACACCAAATGCCAGTAAATATTGTAAAACAAAAGTAATGAAATCCATTATGTTAAGAAATGTGATCAATCCTGACGCATCTCCATACATGTAAAGAAATTCTAACATGTATGGAATTACTAGAAAATATGAAAAGATACAACCTGTTATGAATAATGCTAATGCCGGAAGTGCAATGCTACGTGTAACTTTAATTTCCCGTTCCTTTAATGCTGGCTTTATGAATCCCACTGACTCTTTGATTATTACTGGCATTCCGACCACTATAGCTACAAGTGCCCCGACATAAATTTGGGCAAATAGAGCTTGCCCTGGCTCTGTTTGTATTAATTGAACTCCTTCTGGAACTAAATTATTTTTCATATGATTTGTAATTTGTGCAGCAACATTATTCACCGGATCTAGTGCAGGATAGTACAGTTGAAACCCTGCAACATCAATTGGGTATAAATGAAATGAAATTATAAACACAAAAATTATTCCTATTGTTATAATAATTCGCATAACTCGTTTTCTTAATTCTTCTAGATGTTGATTGATACCTTCAATTGATGACATCTAAAATACATCTATCTTAAACTGTTTTATCTATTTGCCTGGAATTGGAAGTAGTTTTGCTTCTGGCAGTCCTGCATTTTTGAGTTCTTCCAGACTTAAATCTTGGAATTCTAAGGATATGATGGCCTTGGTCTTAAATTTCTGCTCCATACTTTTAGCTAATGCTGCTATGTCTTTACTGGAATAGATTTCTTTTGAACCTTTGAGAAATATTCTTTCCCCTTTTTCCATCTCTTTTCCACCAAATTTTTCTTGAAGGAAACTTGTGATAGAAGGTAATTCACTTCTTGGAATGTTGTTGTAATAATAGGTAATTCCCTTGATTGATTCATAGTCATACGGTGTACCATTTCTGTACATGAAAATACCGATGAAAATTGCTTCTACGTCTGGTTCTCTGATGCATTTAATTTCCCAATTTAGTAATTTTTCTTCGTTATAGACAAATTTCTGCATTTCATCCGGAGTAATCTTCCAGTATCTTGATCTTGACAATACGTGGTATTCTCAAGTAATCTGGTATAAATTCCAATGTCTTGTAATATTTTTATCTGAACGTATTTTCAATTTTTGATAAGATATTTTCAATTTTGACTAATGTGATTTCAAGAGATCTGATTAACTGATTTGGAACTGTGTTTTTTGGAAATTATTACTTCGATGACAAGACCTGTAACTATTACTGTTAACACTGCTATTGCAGACCACAAAAATTGAACTAATGGGTCTGTGGTTTGTATTGCTGGTGCAACTGCAGCCACCGTATTGCCTACATCTTCTGCAGGCATTGCTTTGAGAGTCATTTCTGGCGCTTCTGAAGGCATAGCGCTCATCACTGGAATTTGTTCTGCTAAATCTGGCTCTGCACCTTTTTGGATAATCTGTGATGAAAACCATGCAGCTATAGATGCTCCACCAAGCGTCGCCAATCTGTGAATTCTTGTAAATGAATTAAAAAGAGATTTACTCTTCTTTGCAGGCTCGGACATTTTTGATGGGAGGATTATGATTGCAAGTTTGTCTACTGTATAAAACTTCATGTCGTGAGATTTTGTATTTTTTCCGACACTTGTGATTTTTACTACTCCAGAGTCTTGCATCTTTTTTAAATGATAAATCACCAATGGCAATGAAATCTCTGTTTTTTGTGATATTTGATTTGCCGTCAATGAGTCATTGAACAAAATTTTTAGAATCTCCCTACTCGAGTCCGAACTTAATATTTCTCCTATTGCCTTTATCTTTTGATCTTCGGTTGATAGAATTTCCACCCTATCTGAAATTCCTACTGAATCATCTTCCACACCATCTTTCATTGAACCAATCAAATCAGAAGTATCTTATTAAGACTTGTTGTTAAAATGAAATTTAATCAAACCTTATCTACAAAAATACATATGGCATATTATGAAACATTCAAAACAAATCATCACAGCAATAATTGCTGTACTGGTAGTCTCTGTTACTATGAGCGCAATTTCTGTTGCACCAAACGCAAATGCACAAGAGGTCACTCCCTTTCCATCTAGAGAAAAAGTGATAACTGTGACAGGAAATGCAAACTCTAGTGTAGAGCCCGATCTTGTAAACATTAGTTTTGGTGTTGAAATTCAAGAAAAAACTGCTAGAGATGCACTCGCTGCAAACTCTGAATTGATGAATAAAGTGATAGCCGCTATAACACAAGTTGGAATTACTGATTCAGAAATTAGTACCTCCCAGTTTAACATCTATCCTGTATATGATAACTATCAGGAAAAAGAAACTGGCAGATATGTCCAAGAACTCGTTGGATATAGAGTAAGTAATATCATCAATGTAAAAACTGAGAAACTTGACAGTGTAGCTGCAATCATTGACAGTGCAGTAAGTGCAGGTGTCAACAGAGTGGACAGTGTATTTTTTTCACTATCCACAGAAGTTTATTCCAAACTCAAAGATGAACTTTTAGAAAAAGCAATTCTTAATGCAAAGTCAAAAGCAGAAATGGCACTATCTCCACTTAACTACAAAATAATTGGAGTAAAGGAGATCTCTCTGTCTGAATTTTCAATGCCATATCCAACACCAATGTATGATATGGCTTATGGCGCAATGGAAAAATCATCTGCACCAACACCCATATTCTCATCAGATCAAGATGTTAGTACCAGCGCCAATGTTGTCTTCCTAATAGGAAGCAACTAGTTTTTTTATTTTTATAATTTAAAATAATTTTGTAAGGAAAATCATATGGGGCTAAACTATGCTCTTTTTTGTATTTTTTTACTGTACCATTTATTACCATTTACCTTGTGCCTACGATTTTTAAAATAAATGGTGTGGGAGAATACGGAAGTGACCATACACATGCTACAATTGCAGTTTTTGTGGATAGTGAGCAGATAAATTTTGGTCTGCTCCAGTTTCAGATTTCAAGTAAATACATCCATTTTGAGGCTCATAACCCGTAGACCGAATACTTGTTCCTTTGGTGACGCTGAATCCATGCCAAAGCATCTTGCATATTTGGAATCTTTGAAAATATTTGATATTCCAAAAAATACTCCACAATATTCTGGAAATGAAATCAGCATCTGACTCTAAAATAATTTTTTTACATCTTGAGGAATTCATTACATCCCTCACTGTTTTGTGATTTAGTCTTATTCTTTTTCAGAAAATTTTGATAAGAACACAAATGATGAAAAACGACTGATCAAGTCACAAATGTTTGTAAATAATATGAGTTAATCAAACTCAAGTATAAAACCATAAATTCTGTAGGAAGATAGATTAACCTCTTTTTGATTTTGTAAATTAATGGCTACCTTTAATGTTAATGTGATCATTGAAAACAAACCAGGAATCAGCGATCCTGAAGGTGAGACAATCCTAAATGACCTTGTGCTCAAAGGTAACAATTCTGCAATATCTAAAATCAAGACTGCAAAAATGCTAAAATTTACAATCAAAGAAAAAGACAAAAAATCTGCAAAAACCAAAGTTCAAGAAATATGTGATGAATTACGCATTTACAATCCAATGGTAAGTAAAGTCACAATTGATGTATTTGATGCTTAATTGATAACGAGATACTTCTAAACTGTTCAATTTCTGTGTGATTTCCTATGTACCCCAGATCTTTAATTCATTATGTCTTATCTATGATTGAAACAAAGCGATCAGATTGTTCTTCCTTTTGATGTTTTTTGACTAGATTCAAATTAAATATCTCTGTTGATAAAACTAATTGTGAAGGTAGGCGTAATAGTTTTTCCAGGCAGTAATTGCGATCGAGACATGTATCATGTCTTGACTGATGTTTTCAAACTTGATGCTGAATATTTTTGGCATGAAAAAGGACTGCCAAAAAACATTGATGCTGTAATCCTTCCAGGTGGGTTTTCTTATGGTGACCGATTGAGGTCAGGAGCAATTGCGGCCCATAGCCCAATAATTAACGATGTCAGAAAAATGGCAGAAAAAGGAATTCCAATCTTAGGTGTATGTAATGGCTTTCAAATTCTTGTAGAGGCTGGACTTTTGCCTGGTGCACTGCTTAAAAATACATCGCTTAATTTTATGTGCAAGTGGACCAATCTGATAGTTGAAAATAACAAGACTCCTTTTACAAATAAATTAAAACTACATCAAAAAATACCAATTCCAATTGCGAATGGTGAGGGAAGATACTATGTGGATAATGAGACACTTAAAAAATTAAAGAAAAAAAATCAAATTGTATTTAGATATAGTGAAGTAGTAAATGGCTCTTCAGATAGAATAGCTGGAGTTTGTAATGAGGACGGTAATGTTGTCGGCATGATGCCTCATCCAGAAAGAGCTGCTGAATCTGAAATTAATCCAATTGACAATAAACCCTCTTCACTGATTTTTGAATCTCTGCTAAATACAATTGGTGTTAAAAATTGAGTTTAGAACCACAGGAACTAGATGATCTTACATCTAAAATTGGAAGAAAACCCACATCTACTGAATTACAAATTGTAGCTGCAGAATGGTCTGAACATTGTTCATACAAATCATCCAAGAAACATCTCAAAATGTTACCCATGAAAGGACAACTGGTTATATCTGAAAAAGGATATGATTCTGGAGTTTTAGATGTTGGTGACGGTTATGTTATAACTGCTCACATTGAAAGTCACAATCATCCATCAGCTGTTGAACCATATGGTGGAGCTGCAACCGGTGTTGGTGGGGTCATCCGTGATATTCTTTCAGCAGGAACAAGACCTATTGCGATTTTTGATGGTTTGAGATTTGGAGATATTGAAAAAGATCTACAAGCAAGATGGCTTTTCAAAAATGCGGTTACTGGAATTGCAGACTATGGAAACTGCTTGGGAATTCCCACCATTGGCGGTGAAGTGGAATTTGATAAATGTTATTCTAATTATGCCCTAGTTGATGTTGCAGCTATTGGATTTGGAAAGAAAAAGAACCTGATCAAAAATCATGCTAAAAAAGGTGATCTTGTAGTCTTGCTTGGAGGCTCTACAGGAAGAGATGGAATTGGAGGCTCCCAATTTGCTTCTGACTCTTTAGAATCTGAAAATAGATCTGCCGTCCAAATTCCGGATCCTTTTATTGAAAAATTAATCATAGAGGCAATACTGGAAGCTCGAAATCAAAATCTTATCCACGCAATGAAAGATCTTGGAGGGGGTGGACTGTCTTGTGCCGTATCTGAAACTGCGGATGCGCTATCCATTGGAATTGAAATGGACGTGGATAAAGTCCATACTCGTGAATCGGATATGAATCCTGATGAAATTATGGTGTCTGAATCCCAGGAACGAATGCTGATAGTAACAAATAATGACAAACTCAAAAAACTCCAGGAAATTTGCAAAAAATTTCGTATCACATGTTCTGTTATTGGTCATGTGACTTCTGATAATATGATGCATGTAAAAAAAGGCAAAAAAACATGCGCCAATCTTCCCACAGATGTTGTTGCAAATGCCGCCCTTTTAGATAGACCTTCCAAAAAACCCGCATACTTAGAAAACATAGAAAAAGAAAAGCAACTCAAACCAATTTCAGACTATTCAAAAATGATGATGAAGTTTATTTCATCACCAAACATTGCGAGCAAAATTTGGGTATATGGCCAATATGATCATGAAGTTGGAATTCGAACCGTAATCAAACCTGGCACAGACGCATCTGTTCTTAGACTTGATAACGGTAAATTTTTGGCAGCAAAAATAGACGGTAATCCAAAACATTGCTATGTCAATCCAAGAGAAGGAGCAATAGGATGCTTTGAGGAAGCATGCCGAAATGTTGTTTGTACTGGAGCAAAACCAATTGGAATGCTTGATCATTTACAATTTGGAAATCCAGAAAACCCTGAAATCTTTTGGACATTTTTGGAATCGCTAAAAGGGCTCACTGATTTTGCAAAATATTTTGAAATTCCATGTGTTGGCGGCAAGGTTAGTTTGTACAACGAAACACCATCTGGTCCGATTAAGCCTACCCCTATAATTGGAATCTTGGGCTTGATTGATAAAACTCCATTATATTCTAAGAAAATCACTGCTGGCGATTGTCTTGTAATTATTGGTGAGACTAAAAATGAAATGGGTGGTTCTGAATACTTTGAATACATTCACAAGTTTATCGGAGGAAAATGCCCAGTTGTGAATTTTCAGGAATCTAAAACCAACATGAATCTAGTTTTAGATGTAATCCAAAAAAATCTTCTCAAAACAGTACATGACTGTTCTAAAGGTGGCATTGCAGTAGCAGTTTCAGAACTCTGCATGACACACGAAATTGGATGTGACGTTTCACTAGAAAAAGTACCAGGACCAAAATTGGATGTTGATAGAATCTTGTTTTCTGAAAGTCATTCTCGATATCTTTTGGTTCTAGAAAAGAAAAACCTCAAAAAACTTGAGGAACTTCTCAAAAAGAGCAAAGCTTCATACAAAATGATTGGAGTATTTGATGGTGAGAATATTCGATTTAATAAAGAAAATAAACCCGTCATAGATCTAAGAGTTGATAAGGCACAAAAAACTTGGTTAAATTCGTTAAGGGAGTTGGTAGTGCATGGTTAAAGAAAATTGTGGTGTGGTTGGAATTTTCAGTCTTAGTGGAACTAATGTTGTTCCTATGGCAATTGATGCACTTAGGGCATTACAACACCGAGGACAAGAAGCATGGGGTATTGCAATTCCAAACAAAGAACCATTAAAAAGATTAGGTCTTGTATCTGGTGCTTCATCAGAGTTTAAGAAAATTTGTGAAGATTATTCTTCTCCTTCTGTAATCGGACATGTTCGGTATTCTACTATGGGAAGAAGCACACTTGAAAATGCACAACCTCTAAAAGTCAAAGATCTTTGCATTGCTCATAATGGAACTATTGCAAATGTTCAAGAACTATCTAATTTAGTTGGAGGATGCTCATTTACCCCTCAGAATGCAAGCGATACGCTAGTTGCTGCCCAAAGACTGGTGTCATTAATTTCTGAAAATGGTCAAATGGGAAAAGCTCTTGCAATTTTGAAAAATGAAATGATTGGCTCTTATTGTTTTACATTTATCTCTGATGATAATTCTGTATATGCTGCAAGAGATCCTAAGGGATTCAGGCCTATGGTTTTGGGCTACAAAGTATCTGATGATACGTATATTGTTGCATCTGAATCATCCGCTGTCTCTGCAGTAGGTGCAAAACTTCAAAGAGATGTCAAACCAGGTGAATTGATCAAACTTAGTAAAAACGGATTGGAAACTGAAAGATTCTCTGATGATGCGTCACGTGCTCACTGTTCTTTTGAGTTTACTTATTTTGCTCATCCGTCTAGTAACATGGAAGGTGCTAACATTTACATCTCAAGAAAAAGAATTGGCCAATTCTTGGCAAAGAAATTCCCTATTAGAGATGCTGACCTTGTAATACCGGTTCCTGATTCTGCAAGACCTGCTGCATTGGGATATGCACAAGAATTGGGTCTTACATTTGACGAAGGACTGCTCAAAGATCGATACAGCAAGAAAGGGCCATTACGTAGTTTCATTGAACCGCACCAAAGCGATAGAATTGAAATAAATCGTTGGATTATCCCAATCCGAGAAATTATTGAAGACAAACATGTTGTAGTAATTGATGATAGTTTAGTTCGTGGTACTAGTTCCAAGGCAATTATTCAGGCACTGCGAAGAGCAGGTGCAAAAAAAATCAGCATGGTAATCACATATCCTCCAATCAAATTTCCTTGTTATGCTGGAATTGATTTTCCGTCTCAGGAAGAACTTGCAACGTTCTCAAACGGTGATAATATGACTGATGAAGAATTAACTGAAATGGTTCGAAAGAGTATTGGGGCTGATTTTCTAGGCTATAATGATGCTGAAAACCTTGCAGATGCTGTAGGGATTCCAAAAGATTCAATGTGTTTTACTTGTTCGTCTGGAAATTATGATTCGTTAGGAATTACGCCAGAGTTTAAAACCCGTATTGAGATGAAAGGTGAATAATATGGAAACTGCATATGTTTTAGTAAAAAGTGAAATGGCACATGAAATGGAAGTAATGAGTGACCTTTTAAAAATAGATGCTGTAAAAGAAGCCAAGGGAACATTTGGTGTTTATGATATTTTTGCAAAAGTTGAAGCAAAGACCTCAAAAGAAGTAGAAGATGCAATTACCAAACAGATTAGAAAAATAAAACACGTGCTTTCTACAACCACTCTATCTGTAATCCCAGAACAAAACAAAAAATAATTTTTAGATCTTACTTTAAATATTATTTTTTAGGAATGAGATCATGAAAGCAGTTTGGAATGATACTCTAATTGCAGAAAGTGGCAATACTGTCGTCGTTGAAGGAAATCACTACTTTCCAATTGATTCAATAAAATCGGAATATTTCCAAAAAACAGATCTGACCACATTTTGTGGTTGGAAAGGAGTGGCAAACTATTACTCTGTAATCATTAATGGTAAGACCAACAAAGACTGTGCATGGTATTATGCAGAACCAAATGATGCCGCCAAAAAAATTAAAGGAATGGTTGCATTTTGGAACGGTGTTGATGTAAAGTAATCTTAATTATTAGAAAAAATATCTAATTACAGTGAATCAGTATTCTATTCTAATTGCTGTAGGTGTGGGAATTATTGGAATAATGGCTATAATTTTTGGGTTGGATATCTTGAAACTATCTGTGTCTACACAAGAATATGATCTTTTTGTGGATCCTATTATTGATAAGCAAAACCTCTTTGTTACAGGAAGAATCACAATTCAAAATACTGGATCTAAACCACTGACTAACATCCATGTAAATTTTGGTGATGGTGACACATTAGATCTAAACTCATTAAAGCCTGGAGAAAAAATTATCTTGTCTCCTCCACCTGATAACCATATGGAGTTTGTCATGATTACTGCTGATCATGATATTTTTGTTAGCAAGGCATATCGTGAATTGCCCAAGATGGTTGGAATGATGGGCTCATAGATTTTTCAGAGCAGTTAAATCATATTGAAAATAAGGTTATTTGTTTGAAGTTTGTTGCTTCTGGAAAAGTTAAGGATCTTTACTCTCTTGATGATAAGACCTTGCTTTTCAAATTCTCAGACAGAGTGTCTGCATTTGATGTAAAATTCAAAGAAAATATCCCCAAAAAAGGAGAAGTTCTTTGCAAATTTGCTGAATTTTGGTTTAATCAGATACCCATTTCAAACCATTTTGTGAAAAGATCATCTAATGCTGAAATTGTGGTAAAAAAAATGAAGATGCTGCCAATCGAATGTGTGGTTCGAGGCTATTTTTATGGTAGTTTGGTAGGGAGGTGGAAAAAAGGTGAAATAAAAATCCCAAACGGTTCTAATACAACACTAGCTGCAAAGCTTCCACAACCAATCTTTGATCCTACTACAAAATCAGAACACGATATCCCCATTGATAAAACAAAAGCATTGGAGATGAAACTGGTTACTGAAGAACAATATGTATGGCTAGAGAAAACGTCTATTGATATCTACAAAAAAATGTCTGATATTGCAGACAAGGCAGGATTCATTTTAGCTGATTTGAAACTCGAATTTGGAATTTTAGATGGCAACATCACTTTGGGTGATTCTATTGGTCCTGATGAGTATCGATTATGGCCAAAAGATTCCTATGCTGTTGGTAAAACACAAGAGGCATTTGACAAACAAATTTTACGTGATTGGCTGTCAGAACATGGATATCAAAAACAATTTGATGATGCACGCGATGCAGGAAAAGAACCTGTAGCACCTACCATTCCTCAAGAAATAATTCAGAAAATGACAAATCGATATGTTACAGCATATGAAAAGATAACCGGACATTCTTTGTAGTTCTAATATTTTTTAATTCTTTTTGTCATGGCTAGATATTGACTCAAAGATAACATTCAACTCGAATTTTATTTTTGACTTATTTTCAAATATGTCTTATTGTGACATTTATCTCCATATGGTACTATATCTTTTACATTTGCTTATTTTTGTTACTCTTTCATAATATTTTGTATTGCTCTAATAATTATAATAGTAATATTATATTTATAACAGTGGTAATTATAATTATGCTTATGTTACAATATTTTTAATAGTAGTGTATCTCATTTTGATAGCGGTCTAACTATTATTATAACAAAAAAAAATTGATGCGATTAGACAAAAAAATATGATACGAGGATCTTTTAGATCAGAATTAAAGCATTTATCAGCATGTCTACATTATTAGAAAAAGAAATCAAAGTAAATCGTATTCTTACGACAAGCGTTAAACACGCACGTGCAATCGAAGACCCTGCACGCGCAAAAATTATTGAAATTCTATATCATCGTGCATTATCTGCAGACCAGATTTCAAATGAGCTGAAAAAAACAGGATACAAAAAAGCCCTGACTACTGTTAGGCATCATCTTGATATTCTAAAAGAATCCGGCTTAATCGAAATCGCCAGAATTGAAGAATCACGTGGCGCAATCACTAAATTTTACAGCACATCTACAAAATTACTTGGTTATGCTGCCCCTGATGATTTTGATTCAAAATATTCTAAAGTCATTTACAATACCTCTGTAAAAATTGAAAAAATTCTAAGAAATCTTACTCCAAAAACAACAAAAGCAAAAAAAACTAAAGGAGAAAACTCTGAAGATTATTCACAATACTTGGTAATGGAAATTATGAATCGTGCCATGACAAACATCATGGAAAATTCAGGCAAAAAACTTGAATCGATCAAGTCTGACTAATGTTTTTTAATAATGTGAAAAACAGTCTATCAAAAACATTGAAAATGGCTTTAGATAAAGAATATTTGAAAATGTGGTGAATGTTGGAAGAAAAGGCAATAAAATTATTTCAGCAAAAAAATATCGTTTTTATCGCAACTATTATGAGAGATGGCGCTCCCCATCTTTCACCAGTCTGGGCCAATTATGATTCGGGATACATATTGGTAAATACCGCAGAAGGCAGAATTAAGCATAAAAACATCTTGCGTGATCCTCGTGTTGCAGTCTCTGTCATCTCTAATGATAATCCACTTGATATGACAACGATTCAAGGAATAGTTACAGAAATAATTCCAGATTATGATTATTTACATGCAGATAAATTAACACAGCAATACATGGGACAAAAACACTATCCATTCAAAAGAGATAACGAGAAAAGAATAACTCTCAAAATAAAACCAGAACGTGTTTTTGTTATGCCTGAATTAAAAATAAGTAAGCCTAAAACATAAAACATTTCTAAATTCGAATTTAGAAACATTTTTGTTATGTTGCTATGATAAATGGAAAAAAGGTAATGAAAGCAGTTTAACGTCTTCGTCTTTTTGCTGCTTTTCTTTTTGGAGATGCTCTTCTAGTTGTAGATTTTCTTTTTGGAGCTGCTCTCTTCATTGTTCTCTTGCGAGTTGCTGCTGCTTTTTTTGCAGCTCTGCTTCGTTTTCTTCTCGCTGCCATTTTAGCTGCTTCAGCTGCTTTTATTGCTGCATTTCTTTTTCTTGTGCGTGCTGCTTTTTTAGCTGCTTCTGCTCTTTTGGCTTTAGATATTGCCATGCCTAATCTACTTTTGTTATAGCGGTTATATGGTTAAAGTCACACATAATTGCCTCAACGCTAGTAAAATTTGACAATGTTTTTTTGCGATCAGCAATTAGTAATGCAAATCAATGCTGTATCTACAGTTGACTGTTGTTTTGATGGACGAATTACTATGTTGTATTGTTTTAATTCATCATATGGAATATCAAACTGAGTAGTAAACATCACAGGCTTGTTTGGTTCTAACCATAAATCTGAGAGATCTTCTATAGAAAATCGGCCATATGTTGATTGATGTTTTTGTTGTTTTTCATCAATTAGGTAAAATTGACTTCCTGAGATCCTTGTTTCTTCTTTACTGATGTTTTTTGCATTTATTCTAATTTTTACAAATGTGTTTTCTGGTATTACTTCATTGTTTCCTTTATGGGTTCCATCAAATGTTACTGTATATTCTACAGGGCCAACAACTACTGGCTCTCCCGCCTTTACAATGATAAAATTTGTCTGATACTGGGTGTACATGTACATTGCAACTGTCATTGAAATTACAATGGCTCCAATTACAATGACCATGCCAATTCGTGCCATGTGATGATCTGGAAAAATTTGGTATATAGTTGAAGCGTAAAATATGACGCCTCCCACTCACAGTAAATTATCCATATTTGGCATGAATTTTCTAGAAATTTACCTAATGAATTAAAAATAACCCAAAATGGTATGGGGGTATGGGTAAATTCAAACAATTAGAAAAAAAAGACTTGCTCAAAATTGTAGCAATTTTTGGAATCATTGCAGTTCCTCTGATATTTGCGTTATCTATTAGTCGCTAAACTACATGTCCAAAACATCGAATCATATATCTTGACATTCTGGCGATTCTGTCTTAACTCATAAATCTCGTCTTTTTCTCTGTTTTTCTTAATTTTTGAGGGGGTTAGCTTTCATGCCTAGATAAAAAATACTACATATGTTTAGCTGGTACATCAGGGTGGTTTTGTGGTTGCTTTTCATAGGTAGGCATAAGTGTTAAACCCCCCCAAAAAATGAATGGTTTTGATAATATGGCATTATGCCTATTTGATGGAAAATTAGTGGGGGGTTTAGCTTTTATGACTATTTTTCAAAAAACCGCCTTTTTGATTATTTTGAATTAACGATAGGGTTTTTACAAAATTCAATCAATGTGACATAATCGATGACATCAATTTATCGACTAAACTCATAGTGCTTGACATAATTTTATCTACAACATCTGTTGCGACATTCATGATTGAATCCATGTTGAACATTGATGCTAAATCCAATGATTATCTAATGATCTTTTTGCTAATAATCCGTTGTGTGTACAAACATCACACACAAAATTCAGTTGATACTAAAGGTGAGTATGGAATGGAATTGATAAATCTGTTTTTTAGAATGTCTTCATCAAAAAACGTGCAGTTTTTTCATGCATTTCCGAGACTCTGTTAATTGCATCAAAAACCATCTGTTGGTTGATGGGTTCTTTGTCATCTAATACGACAAAAACCCCTACCTTTTGCTTACCATCTTCTGTGATTACTCTATTGATTGCCTGTATTGAATTACAAAAATCGGCTACTTTTTTCTCAAACTTGGCTTTTTCCTCATCACTGAATCCCAAATATCTCGCAATTTGATTATTTTTCATTATTACTTTGGCACCTATTACAATAACTCCTGGTTGTGATTTTGGTTCAAATATTTCAACAGGAATTCCATACGGACCTGCATGTTTTACTAGGATTTGGAAATTATTTTCAGGGTTTTTAATTGATTCAAATGAATGGCTCTCGTGTATTAGCCATCTTTCTACACTATCTTTCATTTTGGAATTAGTCATACTGATGATTCTTTTTAGGCCTATATGATTCTAAATTTCATGTGTGCGTTACACTCTAAATTTCAATTATTTCTAAATTCGAATTTTGACATAATCTAAAACTATGCCTATTTGCAATCTCTTCCTGTGCCTTATTTTTAGACATTTACATTGAAATCTGGTGCTAAACCCGGAATCTGTGACACGATAAAAATATTAATAATAATTCCAACTATGGCTAAAACAATCCCGATATACAAACAATTTTTTGCTTTCTTTGGATCATCATGCCTTAAAATCCAATATGCTATCACACCCCCGATTAATCCTACAAATACTGGTAACAGATACCATGTACTGCTTCTGTATTTCGTATGCTCCATTTTGATTTCTATCTAGTTAGTGAACCCATAAAATTCATTCCTTTTTAATTCGTTTTTTTCTGGTTTTGAGTTATTTCTATTTCAACGGTTTCAAGCGGGTCATCTACTTGATTTCTTCTAATTGAAAACATCTTTGGTTTTTCAAAGTCTTCTGTGCAATCAGGACATGCATAGACTAAGACTCTGTGTTCATTTGGTGCTTTTGGATTGGATAGTCTAGGGTAATACACCAATCTTGACCCGCAATCAACACAATATCTGTTGGCCCTTCTAGTTCTGACCAATGTAAACCTCCTGCATTGTTGTTAATATGCGATCATCTATTAGATCTATCCAGTCTAATAGAGTACACTAAATTGTTTCAATCGATCAATATTTCTAAATTCGAATTTAGAAACATATTCCTCAGACATGCACATTTAGAACTATGTGATTAGAAACTATATTTCAAAATTCGAGATTTGAAATAAAGAGCGCCTCCCATCAGACTTGAACTGATGACCATCCGATTAACAGTCGGATGCTCTACCACGCTGAGCTAGGGAGGCACAAGTTTGTACCTTAGTAAAAGCGATTTAATCCTTGCGCCTATTGAATTTAGACTTAAACTCAATACTCTTAGTTGAATTTTGCAAAGAATTCTTTAATCTCTTTGGAATGACTTTCCACTAGTTCAATTATCTCCATATGTTCTTCCGCAGTTGGTTCACGTTTATGGACAATTTGAAATGCACTTAAAGCAGAACCTACCATTTCACCTACAAAAAAACCACAAAGAAAATCGCCAACATTTTGACAATCCCATAATTGACCTACTCGTGGTGATGCACCAGCGCTCTTGTATAATTCCAGTGTCTGTTCTATGAGAGATAATGTTTGTTTTGAAAACTCAGAATCAAGCGTCATGTGATATGTTTAAAAATTAATAAAGTATTATTTTTCTATCCCTTTTTTCTTTTCATAGGCATAGACACCATCTAAGAAAACTCTATGATCTTTATCTTTTACTTTACTGCGTAGTTCTATATTTGCTGCAGTTTGAGTGATGTCATTCCAGACTTCACCTGTTAAAATCACATCTTCACCTTTTGGAACTACTTTGGTATTTCCGATAATTCTTGTAATTCTTGCTGATCTCTCGCCTTGGAAATTTTCAATCAAAATAGTTTTGTCTTGAACTTTCACAGTAATTGGAAAGTGTGCAAATACTATTTTCATTTTAATTGTATAGCCAATAATTAGGCCTTCACAAATATTTCTGATGATTGATCTTGCTGTGTGCAGTATTGAATAATCTCTTTTTCTGTAACCTTGTGATTTGAGTATTATTTTTCCATCTCTTACTTCTATGTTGACTGGTATGTGTCTAAAATTTTTGTATGTTTTACCTAATGGGCCTTGAAAATGTAACATACGTTTCTTTAATGTGACATTTACTCCTTTAGGAATTTCCACTATCTCTTGGAATTTTTCGATTTGCTCAGTAGACATATCCTATCAAAAATCCCCCTAATCCCTTGTTTACAGCTTCATGATGTGACATAACCCCCTGATTTGTTGTTACTAACAACATTCCTCTGTTATATGCTGGCAGATATTGCTGTTCCCAATCATTATACTCTTCATTTTTTACTTTGAATCTTGGTGAAATTGCACCACATTTCGTAATTTTTGCTAATAATTTTATTTTGAATTTCCCCCCTCTCTTATCATCGATATGTTCAAACTCTCCAATATATCCATCTTTTTGAAGTGTTTTTAGAACTTCAATACCTAATTTTGAAGTTGGAAGAATGACACATTCGCTTCTTCTTCTGGCTTCATTATTGTATAATGTGACAAATAGATTTGCTAAAACGTTCTGTGCTGGCATGGTTATCACATATTTTTCCTAAAACCTAAAGATGTTGCCACTTCTCTGAAACATCGTCTGCAAAGCATTAGATCATATTTTTGAATTACAGCTGTATAGTCACCACATCGTTTACACCATTTAGAACCTCTACCAAAATCATGTTTCTTTCTACCTGTAGCTTCGTATGATCTATCTTTTGCCATTATACTATCGTGACTCCAAACTCTTTAACTAGATAATCCTTTGCTTCTTGGTTTTTTATTGCATGTGTTTTTCCAACACTTGCTTTGTGTTTACTTCTTTTTCTGATTCCGTATCCTGGTCTAGTCAGTGTTACTGAAATTCCAAGACCTAATATTCCAACTTGTGGGTCATATTTTACACCCGGAATGTCTATGTGTTCTTTAATTCCAAATGAAAAATTTCCAAAATTATCAAAAGATTTTCCGTTGATCTGATTTCCTTTTGATTCAAGTAATCTCTTAAGTAGCTCACGTGCATCTTTTCCTCTTACTGTAACTGCAACTCCTATCGGTTCTCCTTGTCTTACTCCCCATTCTCTTTGTGTTTCTTTTGCATCACGTGCACATGATTTTTTACCAGAGATGTGGTCTAGTGCTTTTTTTGCTACTTGTATTACATCTCCTGATTTTCCTAGTCCCATGTTTAGGACAACTTTCTCTAAAGTTATTTTTTTCATTGGAGATTGTATTAATTGCGACATATGATCACTTTATTTGAATTACAGGTTCCTTTTTTCCTATTGCCATAATGATATCTGTTGGAATTTCAATTTTTCTCTCACCCAAAATTAACACTGCACGTCTAGGCAGAATGAAAGTTCCTTCTTCTATTGATTCAATTTTACCTATTTGTCCTGCGTTAATTCCACGAGTTACCAAAACTTGTGAATCTTTTTCTAATTTTATAACTTCAAGAATTTTTTGATCTGGAATTTGTATTAAGCATGTATCTCCAACATTTACTTTGGTATCTGAAATTGTTGAACGTCCATCATGAAATCCTATTTGCATTTTGCCTTTGCTAATAGTTGTTTTACTTGTAACTCTAACTAGTTTTTTTGCTTTTTCTGATTCTTTGATTTGTAACGGCTTTAGTAATTTTCCCTCCATTGGGACTAGGCGATATATTTCTGGAACATTTTCTAATTCTACAACATCCATTAATCCAATTGCATGATGAAGTGATTTTCTAACAACTCCGTCAATTTTGACTTTACCTGTATAGATTGCAGCTTTTGCTTCTCTTAAAGTAGTTACGATTTTCAATACATCTCTAAGAAATACTGCAGTTGGCACAGAATACTCTTTTTTATGTGGGCCAGGTCTGACTGTAACTACAAATCTATTTTCTTTTCGCCCAATTCCCCAAAATTGTGGGGCCATTTGTCTTTTGAGTTTTTTACTTCCAGATATGCTTACCATTATTTTTCAACTTCCTTTTCTTGAGTCTTTGTTACTTTTGTTTCTTTAGTTATATTTTCTTTCTTTGGTGTTTTTTCAATGACTGTTTTCGGTTTTTCACTTGGTTTTTTTCCTTCAAGTTTTGCAATTCTCCATTTGTCATCTGTATTCAAGCCTGTGACTAGGAGATTTGAAGTATGAATATACACATCAAATTTATCCCCCTTTGTCTTTTCTTTTTTTACTCCTTCTACTGCAACACTGCTTTTCTTTGTAGATACTTTTGATATTTTACCATCCACTCCTTTGAATTCACCTCTTACAATTTTTATGCTATCCCCTTCAATAACTCTCACACTTTTTTTACCGTATTTTTTACGAAGATCTTCTGATAATTGACTGCCTAACTGTTTACTTCTTGTATGAAATGTTGCATTGTAAATCAACTTGTTACGTGATTTTGTTGGTTTCATTTTATACCACCATTGATGCCAAGTTAGCTACTCTTGGCCATTTTTCTGAAGCTTCTGCTGCAACTGGTCCTTTGATGTCAGTTCCTTTGACTTCTCCTTCTGGAGTTATCAAAACTGCCGCATTATCTTCAAAGCACACTCTTACACCGTTTAATCTACGAACTGCATATTTTTGTCTAATTATTACTGCACCATACACCTGTTTTCTTAATTCAGCAGGACCCTTTTTCACAACTACATTACAAAAATCTCCAACTGCCGCAGCTGCTAACTGTGCATGTCTTGTTTTGTGTCTTTGTACCATTACTATTTCTAAAATTTTTGCGCCTGTATTATCTGCACATACTACTCGTGCGCCAATAGGAATTGCTCTTGTGACATAAGGACGGAATTCTGCTACTCCTTTTCCAGCTTGTTTTGCCATTAGGCTTTAACCTCCACAACAACATATGATACTGATTTTGATATTGGTCTGCATTCTGCAGTCAATACATGATCACCTGTTTCAACATCCATACACTCAGGCACATGAGCATGAATTGTATTTTTACTTCGTGCATATCTTTTGAATTTCATATAGTAGATTGGTGATTCTTTTTGTAGTGTAATTGTTTGCTTTGCTTTGTTGCTTGTGACTTTACCATCAAACAATTTTCCTCTAATTGATAATTTACCGTGAAATGGACAATGTGCATCTGTACATTCTCTGCTTGGTGCTTTTACTTTCAATCCAATGTTTAGTGTCATGCCTTTCCTCCTATTCTATCAAATGGTCTTTTTGCAATTTTTGAACCGTTTAAAACAATATCTTTGTTATCAATTGAGAATTTCCAGTTGTTGTTTGATTTTGCAATCATTTTAGTTCCATTTGTGGTGTTGATGGTAATCATTGATTTTGTTTCGTCTGTTATTGTTCCATTTAATCCTATGATTTGTGAATTTGTTGATTCAACAATCTCTGTGCGTAATCCTATTAATTCATGTGATGTGATGTTCTCTGCTGTAATCATTTTGTTTTCATCTCATTTAATCTGGTCATCATTCTTGCAATATCGTGTCTGAGAGGTTTTAACTTTCCACTTTCTTTTCTTAATGTGCCTTTTGAACCATCCACTCTTAATTTTGCAAGTTCGCTTCTACTTTCTTGAATTTTACTTTTAAGATCTTTTTCATTTAATTCTCTTATTGTTTTCATACTTAATCGAGTCATTACAATAACTTAGCCTCCTCTTCTTCTAGCGTTTCAAGTTCTTTCATTTTTTCTTCTTCTATTGCAATTTGTTCCGACTCTGTTCTCGCTTTACGCTCAACCTCTGTTTCATCTCTCATCTTTCCAGTGTCTACATCTTTGACTTGTTTTGCTTTCTTTGGTTTTTGAGTTTTTAATTCAAACTCTGGAATATATTTTTCATTTCTTGCAATTCTTATTCTAATTCCAATTAACCCCATTGCAGTTTTTACATGTGCAATGTCCTCATCTACAATTACTTCTGCATGATGTCCTGCTCTTGGTAGAATTCCAGCCGTATGTTTTTCAAATGCAGATCTGTCTCCTCGTAATTTTCCTGAAATTGTTATTTGAACCCCCATTGCACCATTTTCCATGATTTGTTTTAATGTCCACATAGTAGCTCTTCTAAATGCTGTACCGCGTTCTAAGTGCGATGCCATTCTATTACACATTACACTTGGTGAAAGTTCGGGTTTCTCAATTTCTACTACTGATATCTGTGGATTTTTTAATTTAAAATCTGTTGCAAGTTTGTCTGTTAATTCTCTGATTCCAGAACCTTTTCTTCCAATAACTATGCCAGGTCGTGTTACATGAAGTGCAACTCTTGTTCCCATGGGTGTTTTTGAAATCTCTGCATGTGAAAATCCTGCATCTTTAATTGCAATTCTCAGATAATCTTTGAGAAGCATCATGTTGTAATTATCTTTGATTACATTTTTTACTGCTGACATGTTATATCTCCTGTGCCACCAATTCTACATGTGTCAACACATTATTTTTTGGAGTAGCTCTTCCCATTGCTCTTGGTATGAATCTTTTTACAATAACTCCTTTGTGTACTGTAGCATTTACAATTCTTAATCTATCTAAATCCATTCCCTTGTATTCTGCATTTGATTCCAAGTTATCTAATACCTTGATGAATTCTTTAACTGTTTTTTGTGGATAACGTCCTGACATCATTCCAGGATCTGATCTGTGTCCAACTTGATTGTTGAATCTTCTAAATGCAATTGCTCTTTCTTTGTTGACTACTGCTTGCAAGTAATCTCGTGCTCTTTCAATTGAAAGTCCTTTTATTGCAACAGCTACTTCACGAGCATGTTTGTGTGAAATGTCTTTCTCTCTAAGTGAAGAGCGAACGTGCTTTGTTGCATCAAAATTTTGAAATGCGTATTTGAATCTGCCCATAACAATCACTTTAGTGGTACGTAGAGACTAGATCTTGATGCTCCGACACCCGGTGCACCATGTGAGACTCTTTTGTTTGTAATTACATATTCGCCCAGATAATGCCCAATCATTTCAGTCTTTATTAGAACTGGAGTGAATTCCTTTCCTGAGAAAACATTGACTGTAACGCCTACCATGTATGGCAGAATAATTAAATCTCTAGAATGAGTTTTGATAGGATTCTTTACCTTTCCTGCTTTTGCAGATTTTATCTCCTCAATCAGCTTTCTCTTATCGTCTGTAATTCCCCTGGTGAGTGATCGTCTTTGTCTTGAATTGAATATTTGGAATAATTTCTCTAATGACATGTTGTCTAGCTCTTCTTTTGGCAATCCACGATATAGAAATTCTTTGACCATCTTATTTCTCCTCTGTTAGTATTGATGAAGTTTCATTGTCCATATTATAGCATTCCTATCTTTGTGGCTAAATCTCTGGCTTTTTCTGTAGTTTCAAATTGAACAAATGCTTTTTTACCATAAATTGTTCTTGCTGTGTTTACATTGGTAACTTTTTGATTGTATAGTGCACCTACAGCTTCTATTATCTGTGGTTTACTTGCTGATTTATCTACAATAAAACAAATTTTACTTTCATTTTCAATCATGGCAAATGTTTTTTCAGTGATATATGGTTTCAAAATGATTTTGCTTGCTTGATCTACGTTCATCGTGTTTTCACCATTAATTCTAGATGTGTTGATTTTATTTTTGCAATTTCTTCTATTGCTGCTTTTGAATACACTGTTAATCTAATAGGATCAGAACCTGGTGCTAGATCTAATATGCTCAAGTCTTTGACTGCTCTTACTTCCACTCCTGGTAGTGCACCACATGCTTTGCTCATTTTTGATGAATCTTTTATCACAAACAACACGCTCTTTCCAACTTTTTTACTTCTCCCTCTAAGTGAAGCTTTTCCGGTACGTGGTTTTCTTGCTTGTAGTCTTTCGACATCTTTCATTAATTTTAGATCTTCTAATACTTTAGAAATCTGGCTTGCTTTTGAAATAGATTCTATCTCGTTTGATACTATGATTGGAAATGATTCAATGCCTTCTACTTTATGACCTCTTGATTGCACCAAATCTTTTGATGCTGTTGCAGCTATTGCAGAACACAATGCCAACTTGTTTTCTTTTTTATTTAATTTCTTGAAAATTACCTTGTCTACAATTGGAGGATGAGCTTGTCTTCCACCTCTTACTGATGCAACACCACCAGCTTGCCCCTGTCTTCCGCCACCACCACCTTTCATTTTTGCAATACGTGCTGTATGCTGTCCTGTTGGGGGATCGTTTGATCTTGCTACGACATCCATACCTGCAGTTGGATGTCTTCCTTGTGGTTGGAATTTGTGAGAAGTTAGATTTGTAAATGCTTTGTGAATTAACTCTGCTCTAAACGGAGTTGAAAATATTAGTGGTAATTCCACTTCCCCATCTTTAGTTCCTGTTATTGTAAATGCTGTTGTTTTCATTATATTACTACCTCTAAAATATTTGGCTTGGTGATTTTTACTGGTGCATTTCTAATTTGGCTTCTTAGTTTGATTAATCTTCTATATGTTCCTGGTACTGAACCTTTTAGAATAATGAAATCTCCTTTTACTAAACCAAAATGTTTGTAACCCCCGTCTGGATTTATTTTTATGCGATTATTTTCTGTATTGCCCATCATCATAATTCTTTTATCATATTCTGTTCTTTGATGGAATCCCATCTGCCCTGCTCTTGGAACTGAATACATGACGTTTGATGGTGAAATTGGACCTAGTGAAGCAACTTCTCTTACTGTTTTTCTTGATTTGTGTTGTTTTTTCTTTACTCCAAATCTTTGTATGACTCCTTGCCATCCTTTTCCTTTTGTAATTGCTGCAACATCAATGGTTGCACCTGTTTCAAAAATTTGATCAATTTTGATTTCTTTTCCTAATAATTCTTTGACATGTGTAAATTGTTTTTTAATGTCTCCTCCACTGACTAATGCTTCAAAGATGTATGGTTTTTTTTGTTCTAATCCTGCAGCTCGTGGTGATACTGCAACTATTGCAAAAATTTCTTTGACTCTTCCAAGTATTTTTTCTGCATTTTCAACTGCCCCTGCCTTATTTTTCAAATTAATTTCTTTTGAGATGCTTTTTGGAAATTCATCTGCATACACATCAAATTCTGCATGTAATCCGTAATGATCTTTTGAATAACCTCTAATTCCTAATATTGAAACTGGTGGAGTAACTAAAACTGTTCCAAGACTCACAAGTTGTTTTCCTGCGTTTGGCGTTTTATCACGATCATCTATGGTCACTATCTGGACACATCCTGCCTTGAAACCGCAATGTGCTAAAATTTTTGGTTCATCTGAATTATTTTTTGGCCATGTTCTGATTCTTGCTTCCATACTTTTAGCACGTCCCCTTGGATAGTATGCAGCACTTCCTCTACGTGGTTGAGCGTATTTTCTATGTCCCATGGATAAATCGAAATCGTCTTCAACCGTCTAATAAACCATGTGAGATATGGTTAACTCACTAAAATTCTTGGGTTAACGAACTATTTCAATTGTGATGATCATGGTTCTATCAAATTACTTACAAAATTCCAAATGGTTATTCCACCAATGATTATTCCAACAACCCCTAATCCAATTGCTAACATTAGAAAATTTCTTTTTTCAGCCATGTTTTTGTTTTAACCTGTTCTATATGCATTAATTATTGATAATGTTCCTAGAAGTGCTTCTTCCAAACGCACTGTTTCAGTTGCTTGATTTGGAAAGAAGTTTAATGTTTTAGCATTTTGAACATTTTTCATTTTGCCACCAAGTATCTCATGAACTCCTTTTTCGGGCGAACCAAAAACTACCAAAATTGGAAGATCTGAGCTTAGGTATTTTGTCAATTGTTCTTTTGTTGCTGTCTTTCCTTTCTTTGATGTGATAATTGTATTGCCCTGCCATTCAGTTAACAACGAAAATAAACTTGCCCTCTCTTTTACTGCAAATCCCCAATACATTGGAGCCTCACTCCTTTGAATTTCTTTAACTGAAAAATCAGGATACCCTGTTTTGAACTGAACTGTTACTCTTTTACCTACATTTTCTTTTCCAAAAAATGGTATCAGCTCATTAATTCCAACGTCGACGAATCGTTTACCTTTGATACTTACTACAACCCCCTCTCTTACATCTCCTGCGTTTATTTTTTTGGGATTTGCTGGTGTTGAATGACTGGGAATTTTTAATGGCAGTAAAACTCCTGCAAACTTTAACTCATTCATTTTTGGAAAAAGTCTTCTTCGTAAAAATTGAGGTGTCTCTAAATATTTAAAAATAGTTACTAGTAAATTTCCGTCTTCTTTGTAGTTTCCTTCTTGATAAACATAAATGGTATCTATTTTAAAAATTGCACAAGCTCTGGCAAGAACGGATATTTTTCTAGTCTTGTCAAGTTTTAAGGATTCATCAGATAGTGCTGATTCTGGGATTGCGACAGATATTTTCAAAGTAATTTAATCTCACTGTTGTAATGTCTTATTTCTTTTCGTGAGGATATTTTTCTTTAGCTGTTTTTGCATACTTTCCTATTTGGTCATCAGATACTAATTCAAATAAACCCGTTTTTGATTTTATCTGTGCCATTCTGATGTGGCTTGTTCCTTCTTTATCTTCACTTGACAGATAAATTGCAGCAGATGCTAATACTGACGCTTCCTCTAGGGATAATTCTTCTTTGTATGTTTTCTCTAGAAAATCAGTTACTTGTTCTGAACCTGAACCAATTGCAATTGCATCGTATGAAATGTAAGTTCCACTTGGATCTGTTAGGTAAAGTTGAGCATTATTGTTAACTACCCCGCCCAAAATTAATGCAACTCCAAAAGGCCTCACCCCTGCATATTGTGTAAATTGTTGACATTGATCAGCTAAATGTTTTGCAATTGTTTCAACTTCTACTGCTTCATCATAAATCATCTTGTTACTTTGGGAAAAGAATCTTGCATTATCTACTTGACTTCTAGCATCTGGGATGTATCCTGCAGCAGCTACTCCTACATGATCATCAATTTGAAATATTTTTTGAGCAATATCTGTTATCTGTAACTTTCTTGGTTTTTCTTCTACTGCAATTACAATACCTTCTTTAGATTTGACCCCAACTGCAATGGTTCCTCTTCTTACAGTTTCAATGGCATACTCTACTTGGTACAGTCTACCATCTGGTGAAAATACTGTGATTGCTCTGTCATAACCTTGTTGTGCAGGAAGCATTTGATTTCCATGCTTTGAAAGTTTAATTAAAGCGTTACTTACGTTTGCTAAAATTTATACGCGATGAGAGATTAGGCTCAATCTTCAAGCAACGCTGTAGATCTTGGTATTTTTAACAAAATTCATTTTTATTTTCTTAATAAAGCAAAAAATCCAAGAAAGTTTAATTCAAGTTCAGTTATTTACCTTGCTGTGAGATTTGAAATTCAATTTTCTGGTCATGAAAATATCAGATCAAATCATCAGAAAACAATCGAAATCACAAAAGAGTCACATCTTACTCCAAGTGGAGATTGCATTGTTGGAGTTAATGCATCCGCAAGCTGTGCCGATTTACCGCCTTTATTAAAAAAAAAATTACAAAATCCAAATTCAAAAGTGACATTTTCAATCAAAGCAGGTAAACATGAATTCAATGTTGAGGGCAGAGGTCATGAGAATCTGATTCTTACTCATCTAGAAGACATCGTAATTAGAAAAAGTGACTTTGTATGTCCTAGAACATTAGCTGTAAAATGCGACAAAGCATCTGATCTTATTCCAAGAGAGATGATATCGTTACTACAAAATCCAAAAACCCAAGGAACGTTTACCATCATAATTGATTGAATCTGTGACGATTTTATATGAATATGTTTGATCTATAACATGGGTTTGAAGACAAAGATTTTCATCATAATTCCATTGGCCGTATTTGGTGCATTGATTTTTGGATTTGGAATATATAATACAATTTGTAAAAATACTACCTTGGCATTACTTGACTGCTAGTTCTTTCTAGTCCTTACTTTTCATTTATTTCCTGCTTTGGTTAAATCTGATTCAGCAAGAATCTCTTAAACTATTAGTTCCAATGATTTTCATGCAAAAACCTGTAATTGAGTTACAAATATCGCAACAACCTACTGATATTGAACTAAAAAAACTACGAGAGTATTTTAAAGAAATGCCCATCGATGACATTCTATCGGGTCTAAAATTTGCCAAAAATAGATGGTCTGCAAAAGATGCAGGAACATTAAAAGTTGGAAGGAAAAGCATTATCCAAAAAGAAGTTCACTCTGTTACATCCGAACAAGCTCAATGGAGATTGAAAAATTGGAAAATGATGATTGCTAATTACCGTCGTAGAGGATACAGTTATCCTACTATATCTAGAATCAAAAAAATTTTAATTCAAAAAAGTAAAAAGAAAATAAAGTGACACTCGATCTAAACTACTCAAATTAAAACATCCGATGATCTTCTTTGAACAATCTCATGTTTAAGACTGTCTGGGATATCTGGTATTGATGATTTTGTTTGTCCTGCAATTACCGAATGTGCTTCTTCAAGAATTGCCTGCGTATCCGAATTAGTAACACTTCCTACACTCATCAAGTCACTTCCTTCAACTGAGGAACCACTCATTACATCTCCTAATATTTGTGATAAATCTTGCATAGATGATGTTGATTCTCCCATTATTCCGCTAAGTGATGGACTCAATCCCTTGATTATAGACATACATGGACTAAGCGTTACTACAACATCTCCAAGTTCAGATACTGTATTGAGTCTTAATTGAATTTGCTCCATTGCAAGTTTTGCTCCACTTATCATGTTTTTCATCTTTCTGACCTGACCAAGTTCATTTGCATATGCTTGAGCATATGCATTGTTGTGTGATTTTTGAGCATTAACCACTTTTTCAAAAATTACATCATGTTTCTTTTGTAATTTTTCTGTAATTCCTTCTAATTTGCTAATTTGAAATTGTAATTTTCTTTGTGCCTCTTCAATTCTTGTTTTTAATGGAATGCCTGGTTTTACTCTGTCCATTACTCTTTGAGAAATGCTTTCCCCTTCTGCTTTATTCCATGAGTTACTTATCAAATCTTTATTTCCTCATTATTGGTATGAAATTTCGTTTTAAATGAATTTGTCCCTAATACATGTGTAACCACAGTAACATGGGGGTTTGGTTACATGTTAACCAAAGGTAAATGTGAATATCTCAAATCCTAGATTATTTACAACAATCTCAAGTGTGTGCTGTTCGGGCTCGTTTGTTTTGATAATGTTGTATATGCCTGAATAATGCGTATGTACCTGTCCTTTTGTATCAACATCTTCTCCAGCACTTTCAGGTGGAATTGGTTTTCCATCAAGTAATATCCCCAAACTTGCCTCTCCCTGAGTTACTATGTTGACTTGTTTTCCATTGTATGGTAAAATAATCCTGCCTGAATCTGAAACCAGTTTCATACTGCCTTCGAGATTGGACCAAGTTCCATCCAAGTAAAAGCGATGAAGAGTAAGTGACTCGGGTATGGTATATGTAACATTTTGATTTGGAATGAATCCTTCTGAATTTCCTATCTGATTTCTTCCAGATGCGAAATTAAATCCAAAATATAATTCTGGAGTTCTAATCCTAGAATGCTCAAATTCATTTATCTGAACTAATTCTCCAGTAACTGCAACATCCATTCCAATAGAGTCTGCTCTCTCTTTGAGAAGTTGCTGTATGATTTTTTCTGTTTCGTCATATCCCCCTTCTCCAATATGATCATATCTGATGTACCCTTCATGATCTGCAATGTACTTGCGAGGCCAATAATTATTCTCAAATGCTTTCCATGTTTCCTTTTCATTGTCAAGAACCACAGGATATTTTATGCCATATTTTGTTACAGCACTTTTTACATTTTCAATATCTTTCTCAAATTCAAATTCAGGGGAATGAATGCCAATTATCAGCAGACCCTGATCAGAGTATTTTTCATCCCAAGCCGTGATAAAGGGCAAGGTTCTAACACAGTTTATACAGCTATATGTCCAAATGTCATAAAGTACAACATTGTGCTTTATTTTATTTTGCAGTTCTTCAGGTAGTGTGTTGATGTATCCTGAAATTCCTACCAGTTCAGGTGCTTTCTTGTATCCAAGTTTACTTTGCTCAGATGTTGATATTTTAGATTCGCCTGATGTGTTTCCAAGAGTTTGTTGTGACTGTGAATTCAATACTGATAACGATAAACTGAGAATAATCACTCCAGCTAAAATTACTATTCCTAAAATTAATGGGGTCTTTATTTCTGATTTCATATAATCACCCTGATAATACCAACTCATTCAGAAGCGGAAAGTTTGCAATGTATGCAAGTTGATTTGTAAATACTAGAATTCCCAAAACTATGATGAATCCCCCTAGTATCAAATTGTAATATTTTAGATGCTTACTCATTGCTCGGATTATTTTTGTAGCCCTTGAGAAAAATACCCCCATTAGGACAAATGGAATTCCTAGTCCCAGAGAATATGCCAGTAACAAATGAAATGATACTGATGGAGTGGTTGCAGCCAAAGTTAGAATCGTTCCAAGTATAGGACCCACACATGGAGTCCATCCGGCGGCAAAAGCAAGACCAAATACAAAGGATAACGGATAACTGGATTTTTTTCTTTTTGGGAAAAATTTCTTTTCTACATTTAATACTCTAATCTTTGTTGATAATAACAAGAATAGTCCAAATGATATTATGATTATTCCTCCGATGTAGTTTAGACTTTGTGATATGTCGCCAGCTGCACTGGATAGAACACTGTTAATCAAAACGCCCAAAGCTGAAAATACAACTGAAAATCCCAGCACAAAAAATACTGTATTTAGAATTATGTCTGTTCTGTTAATTGAGATGACCGAGCCCCTTTTAGAACCAAGTTCTGTAACTGTAGTGCCTGATATGTATGCAAGAAAAGCTGGAATCATTGGCAATATGCAGGGAGCGACAAATGATCCTAGGCCCGCAATTAGGGCTACAAATATTGTGACTTCTGTCATGAATCAAATATCTGAATTGAGCAATAAAACTGATTTTCCAAATCAGGCCTGATTCAAAGACATTTCGTTTTTATCTAGGCTAGAACTGTTTTTGGTATGAACAAGCGTTTTGTCATTGTTGGTATTGTTTTAGGCATTATTGTTACACTTGCTGTTTTTATTGGGTCCCCCTCTATTGGTGGCTTTGATATGTTCCGATAATGATCTCGATGTGTTTTTATATTTTTTAAACACCGTGATCGAAAAATTAACCACTTGAATTATTAATGATGTGAATGATCATCGATCTAGTTGAAAAGTGTAATTGTAGTTGATGATGATGAAGATAGCCGTGATGCATTATCTGATATTCTTGAATTCAAGGGAATTAATGTTCTAGCAAAGGCGATAAACGGATATGATGCAGTGCAAAAATTTTCTAAATACCTGCCAGATGTCGTATTAATGGATATGATGATGCCAAAATATGATGGATTTTATGGATTAGAACATATCAAAAATATTAACCCTAATGTAAAAATAATAATAATAACTGCTGATCAAACTGAGGAAACTCGTGCAAAACTAAAAAAAATTCAACATAACTTGGTTATTCTCAAACCAATTGACACTGATAATCTAGTTAAAATGATTAATGGATAGATTTTTTTGGTAATGTTATTGTAAATGTAGTTGGATTGTTTTTTACTGCTATTTTGCCTCCGTGTTGTTCTATGATGTTTTTACAGCTAACTAGCCCTAATCCAGTTCCTGTTTGTTTTGTTGTATATAGTGGCTCAAAAATTACATTCATGTCCTCTTCTTTAATTCCTATTCCTGAATCTATAATGTCTATGGTTACTTGTTTTTCTGCCTCTTGAATCTTTATCTCTATACTACCTGTATTGTCCCCTATTGCATCAATCGAATTTCTTATTAAATTTGAAAACACTATTTCTAATTTGCCCTCGTCACCAAAAACACGTACATCCTTTTCTTGTATTATGATCTTTATTTTTGTAGGTATGGCAATCCAACCGATTGAATTTTTAATGCATGTACCTACTGATATTTCCTTTTTTTCAATTGGAGTTTGTTTAACATAATTAAGAACATCGTCAATTTGATTAGTCATACGTAATATTGCATTGTCGATCCTCTGCATGACTTCCTTATCTTGCGTTGAAAATTTATCCTTATTTCGTAACATTGTGATTTCTACTGAGCTTTTGATCACGCTTAATGGGTTTCGTAAATCATGAGATAATCTTGCAGCAAGTTCACCTATTGCTGATAATCTCTCTGTTTTGATCAACTCATTTGATAATTCATTGATTTTTATGGATTTCATTTCGACTGCTTTAGTCAGCTTTGAGTTAAGCAATACTATGATACTAGAAAAAACAACAAGCAATGTTATTAAAATTAATGAAAAAAATAACATAAAATTACTATCCCCATTTAAACTCCAAAAGTAGTTTAACGCAACAAGAATTATAATTACAGTACTGACAATGAGACCCAGCACTAAGTTTATCCCATATTTGGCCATCCTTTCTGTTTGATGTTTTTTACCCGTATTTTGTTCTGCTACATACTTAATTTTTTTAGATTTGTAAATTGAACTGTACATTGTGAAAGCCCATATTACATAACTAGTTAACCATAAAATATCTACAGGATTGCCATCATAGTACTCATCATAAATCACTAGAAATAAAAACATGTCATCTGCAACAATAAAAATTATAATTCCGATCAAAATCATTACCCAAAATGAATTTTTTTCTACTCTCACTGAAAATAAAATCGCAATTATCGCTGGAATTAATAATACTGTGTCTGTTATTGGATAAATCATTGCAACTGCTATTTCAAAAAATTCGGTTTCCGAATTCGATTGAAATGTCATAATCAATATTGGAATTAAAATTAGTATTGATAACAAACTAGCAAAAATTACGTCTGTTTTCTTAATTTTACTTCGCAGTGGACGCAAAAATATGATCAAAGAAATAAACATCAAAATTGGTGCTAAGATATAGAAAAAGTCTGCCATAGAAGGATATGGGTCAATTCCTAAAACATGTTCGTATAAATTCCAAGTTTGTTCAGCTACAAACCATGAACTAAAAGACAATACTAAAAAGAAAAGAGATTTTTTTGAAATTTCTTGTATTTTATCTGCTCTTGATAGCGCCCATATGGACAAAATTATGAGTGCACCTGGAATTATGGTGTATATGGGTAATGAAATATAATTTGAAAAATATTCAGTACTTACAATATTATTTATTACATATAATATAAAAAGACTAGAAATCACGCCAATGAATGCAATTTTGCGGATTACGTTGAATTTGTTGAGTTCCTTTATTGTTTCCAACTCTTACTGCGATTCCTCATTTTGAATTTGTTATGCGTTCTGATATAACATTTTGGACGTTAAATGTTGAAACTATGGTTTGAATTTTTTAACTGCTTGTTCAAAAATAGCCAATGTAGTGTTGATATCTTTTCTAGATAACCACGCAGTAACTGATATTCTTAATCTTGCTTTGTCTTTAGGTACTGTGGGATATCTTATAGGTTGAACAAATACCCCTCTCTCAAAGAGAAATTCTCCGAAATTCATTGCTGTTTTTTCTTTCCCGACGATAATTGGGATGATGTGTGTTTTTGAATCAATTTGGTATCCTATTTGTTTCAAACCTTTGGCAAGTAGATTTGTGTTGTTTTCTAGCTTTTTTCTTTGTTTTTCTCTGTTTGATTCAAATCTCTTCAATGAATATTCAACTAAAAATGATGGAAGCGCTGAAGTATAGATAAAAGATTTTGATTTGTTTATGCACAAATCTATTACATTATTCTGTGATGAAACGTATCCTCCAAATGATCCTAGTCCTTTACTTAGGCTGCTAATATACAAATCAATTTTTTTTGTTACATTAAAGTAATTTGGAGTTCCTTTTCCATCCCCTCCAACAACAAAATCTCCATGTGCATCATCGAGTATGGTGACTGCATTTGATTTCTCTGCAATCTCTGTAATCTCTTTTAGTTTTGAGAAATCTCCATCCATGCTAAATACTCCTTCAGTAATGACAAATTTGTTTTTGCCTTTTTGCTTGAGTTTTTTATTTAAATCCTCCATATCATTGTGCTTGTAAATTGAAATTTTTGTTCCTGCAAGCTTGCATGATTCAATTATGCTTGCATGATTTAATTCATCACTTAAAATCAAATCTCCTTTTTTTGCAATCGCAGTAATAGAACCTAAATTTGCCATATACCCAGTAGGGTAAATCAAGCTATTTTGCTGTGATTTGTGTTTTGCAAGTTTATCCTCTAGTATTTTATATGATTCATCATTTCCTGAAACTAGTCTTGAGCTTGATTGCATTTGTTTTATCTTTATTTTTGTAACTGATATGCCCAAATAATCATTTGAACAAAGATTTAGTAATCTTTTTCCATTGATTGTAATGTTTGCTTGATTTGATTTACCATATTTTAATTTTCTATATAGCCCATTTTGTTTTATTTGCTCTAATTCCAAATCTACAAAGCTTAGTTTATGATTCAAGATCGACTATTCTAAATTGAAATCAGTCATGCGTAAATTCTTTTCTTATTTAGTTAATCTCTGTTAACTTGCATTGATGTTTTGGTACTTACAAGTTGTAAAACAAACAACTGGGCTCAAGATTCACGATAAGTCTTAAATCTTCATAATGTATGAAATAACTGATTTGGATAACAACGTAGAAAGAATGTTGGAAGATCAAAGAAATATTATATAATTAGAGTTAGCGATAAAAAAATTAAAATTTCGAAGAAAGAAAAAATTGTATGTCAAAGTACTAGAACCATAAATTCAGATTTCATTGTACCAAAATTCAATACCTACCTTATCTTATTATTATCAAAAATTAAACATGGTTGATTCGTTGACTTGAACCATCTTTAGAATATCCTCTTCATTGCTAAAACATAATTTATTTTCCATACATATCTTGCAAACTAACCACTCATGAGTATATTTAGAACCTTTGAACCCTTTGTAAGTGATTTTGTATATTGGCATGTGTCTATCATTACATATGTTCATATGATACCACTTTTCTTTGTTGTTTTATTTTCATTACAACATAATCTGTCATTTTTATCAAATGTTTAACTTCGAGATCTGTAAGATGCTTACGTTCTTCATCAAACATATTTTTAATTATTGAATCTAACTCTTGGTTTAATGTTTCAAGTAGTAATATTGCTTTACTCAATACAGTGCCCCTCCGCGTTCCCAAGATAGATCAAATAATGTTGTTATCATACTGACTAGTGTTTCAGAGTCAGACCACCATGCAAAAGTTTGCTTTGTTGGATGAGTTGCATTTCTCATAAAAATAAGAACCTCTTTTGTATCCTTGATGATGAAACATTTTTTATCTGAATCTGATGGAATCATACGAATTTTTTCCTGATCAAATTCAGAAAAAAAATCAGGTGTCTTGCTTATTGGAGAAACCACCATTTTAAAATCAGATGAAGATTTTTCAATTAAATCAAATACATCTAAATGATAAAAACGCAGCAGATCTAAAACACTACCGTATATTTTCAAATCATCAGTACTAGTTTTAACCATCTCGTTGATTTTGTTAGTGATTGGCCCTACACCATGTAGTAATTGCATTTTTTCTGATTTTGATTCATCGATTTCTACTACAAAAAAAGGGACTTGTTTCCACATCTCTGAAAGAGATTTTTCTTTACCTGCAAGGGAATTGATTCTTGTTTGTTCTTGTCTGACAAGTGTTTCAATTGTGCTCCTCATATCTAGTGCAGTATATTTTGTAGGGTGGCTCAATTCTGCTGTTACTACCCCTATGTTTTGCAGTGAATTTACAAGGTGATATGTCTCTGTTCTGGGCAATTGAAGTGCTTTTGCAATCTCAGATGCTGTTTTTGATCCATATTTTCCTAGATAGATAAAGACTTTGCTTTGATTAGTTGTCAGTCCAAAATTGATTAATTCATTTTTAATTTTTTCAAGAGTAATTTTGTGTTTATATAATTCCGTCTCTGAATCGTTATCAAATAATGTAATTTGTTTTTCATTCATCGCTTATCATCATATTTAACATCAAAATTGTTTAAAGGTCTGATGGAAATTTCTTGTAAGAGTGTGTTCTGTTTTGGAACATATTTGTCAAATAGAGTTCCAAAGTTACAAACATGATTTAAAATTTTTTGCTGATTTGACATGTCGGTTAATCTTCATCACTTTAAAATTATTTTATGTTTAAGAAACATACTATTTCCCAAGATTGGGAAATACACAATTACAATTTTTACATATTGTATCTAATACGAAAAACACTCTTTCTTTAAGCTTCTAATCCTATCTTCTTTATCATTTTAAAATCTTTTTCAGAGTTATTTCCACCCATTGTAAGATAACCTGATGTGATTATGCCGTTTGCCCCGCTTTGCAATAGATCTTCGCCTGAATCTTCAAGGTTTGTTTCTCTACCGCCTGAGATTTTTATCACGGATTCTGGTAAAAGAAATCTTATTACTGAAAACATTCTAACGATTTCTGAATTTGCTAATTTTGTTTGCAATTCCAGCGGTGTTCCAGGAACAGGGACCAGTATGTTTATGGTGACTTCTTCAGGATAAAGTGTAGCTAATTCAAGTGCCAGTTCTATTCTCTGTTTTCTTGTTTCCCCCAATCCAATAATCCCTCCCGTGCACAATTCTAATCCTGCATCACGTGCAATTCGTAGTGTTTTTAATCTGTCCTCGTAGGTATGTGTAGTACAAATCTCTGAAAACTTTGATTTTGAAGTTTCCAAATTATGATTGTATCTTTTCACGTTGAGTTCCTTGAGTTTTTTTGCTTGATCTGGCGTGAGGAATCCCAAGCTACATTCTACATTAATTCCAACTTTATCATTAATTTCTCTGATGATATTGCAAACTTTGTCAAAGTCTCTTGGAGATGGCTCTCGCCATGCTGCAACAAGACAGTATGATTCAGCCCCTTCTTTTTTTGCTTTATTTGCTTTAATTACAACTTCTTCGGCTGTTGGTAACTGGTATGTTTCAATGCCAGTATCAAAAAATGCTGATTGGCCACAAAATGAACAATCTTCACTACATGCATTCTTTTTAATATTGTTTAATTGTTCTACATCTACTTTATTTCCATTGAAATCTCTAGTGATCTGATTTGCAGCTTTGGCTAATTCTTTGATGCTTTCATCTGATATGTTAAAGAGTTTTTCAGCATCGTCACTTGATATTCCAATTCCTGAAAATACTTTTTCTTGACATTCTTTAATAAATTCAATGTCACTCATGATATTTTTGCATAAAATCCATTAAAAAAGATTAGTGACATGAAAACTATCTTTTTGTGCGTAACTTTTCATTCTTTAAAATAATACATCTACTTTCATATTGTCTCAAGTTGATTTATGAAATGGATAATTCACACAATGTCGTAATTAATGGACATCTATAATACTTGATTTTGTGCTGATTTGATGGTATCTATTGTTCTTTTTAGTAGTAACTCTAACTCTTCTTCAGAAATTGCTAACGGTGGCACAAGCATGACAATATTTCCTAATGTGCGAAGGTATACTCCATGTTTTTTTCCTGCGTCAAAGAAAATTTTGTTTATTGATTTTTTAGGATGGATTGGTATTTTGTTCTTTTTATCTTTGACTAGTTCTATTCCCATGAGCATTCCCTTATGTCTAATATCTCCCACTGTTTCTATTTCTGTTATTTTATCATAATACTCTTCAAAAACTTTTGATGTTTTTTGAATTTTTTTGATCAAACTATTTTTTTGATATAATTTTAGATTTTCATTTGCAACTGCTGCCGATAATGGATTACCCGTAAATGTATGACCATGAAAGAAATGCTTCCAATCATTAAATTCACCTAAAAATGAATCATAAATTTTTTTACTTGTCAATGTTGCGGCCATTGTCAGATATCCTCCAGTTAACATTTTTCCATATGCTACAATATCTGGAATGCTTTTTTGTTCTGTATATTGTATCATGGAACCTAAACGTCCAAAACCTGTTGCTATTTCATCCAATACTAATAATACGTTGTATTTTTTACATAGTTTACTTATTTTTCTTTGAAATTCTTTTGGAAATATGATCACTCCTCCTGCAACTTGTGCTCCACTTTCCATTACAAACGCGGCAATTTTGTCATCTTTGGAAAATTGTTTTTCGATTTTATCTATGCAAAAATTCTGATAATCAAAATAACTATGCCCACTTGGAATCCTATACTTGTTTGGTACTGGAATTTGTATTGTTGGAAATAATTGTTTTTTGAATTTACCAAAAAATTCTGGGACATAACCTACAGACATTGCACCAAATGTATCACCATGATAACCATTTTCTAATGTTGCAATCTTTGTTTTCTTTACCTCTCCAACGTTATTCCAATATTGTAATGCTAACTTGAATGCAATCTCCATTGCAGAAGACCCATTATCGGAATAAAACACTCTATGCATTCCCGGTGATATTTTTACTAGACTCTCTGCCAGTTTTTCTGCAGGTTCATTTGTCAAATTAAACATAGATGAGTGTTGGAGTTTCTTGCTTTGTTTTGTAATTGCATTAACTAATTCGGGCTTGGAATGACCCCACACATTACACCACATTGATGCAACTCCATCCAAAAGAGTATTTCCATCCGAATCTGTAAGCCACATTCCTTTGGCCCTGACAATCTCATTAAATGAATCCCATTCTTTCATCTGTGTATTTGGATGCCAGACAAAACTCTTCTTTTTCAAACGATTTTTGTGATGCTAACTGATCTTAATAATTAAACGATATTATCTCAGCGAGTTTTTAGTTTTATTCAAGATCAAACTGACGTGTTTTTTATCTATTCTTGCCCTGAACTCTTTTTTTCAGAATCATATGCTCTATCTCTAACTTTTTTCATAACGCAATACTTGCGTAGGCTATTCAATAATCCCATATTTTTCTATATTTTGTGTGAACTTAAAGTTATATGAATATAGTTAGTATTGTCGAAAATCTATCTTTGAATTTGACATTGGTTTTTTTGTAATATGAAAACCACTACAAAACGAGGCATGAAATTAACTCTGTCGTGCTTGATACTTTGTTTTTGAGCATTTCGATGAAAAATCATGAAATAAGCCAGTTCTTATAGGAAACAAACTAACCAATATTGGTCTTATTTTTGGTTTTACAAACTATCAATGCCGATACTATCTGTGGACGTTGTGGAAAAAATGGTATGTTGACAGATAATGTAACGGGGGAAAGGTTTTGCGGAAAATGTGGTTATGTTATTTCTGAGACATTACAAGACTCTGGCCCAGAATGGAGGTCATTTTCAAAAGAAGGTGGCACAGATCCTACTAGGACTGGTGCTCCAACATCACTTACAATACATGATAGAGGGCTTGCCACTATCATTAATCCAATAAATCGAGACTCGTCTGGAAAACCGCTTACATCTGCTATGAAAAGCACCATTGAAAGATTAAGAACGTGGGATAGCAGAAGTAAAGTTCATGAATCTGCAGATAGAAATCTTAGACAAGCATTAAGTGAATTAACCCGACTGAAAGATAAACTTGCACTTTCTGATGCCGTTGTTGAAAAAGCAGCATACATTTACAGAAAAGCATTAGAGAAAGGCCTTGTGAGAGGACGTTCAATTTCTGCATTAATCGCGTCTGCACTTTATGCTGCATGTAGAGATACAGAAACTCCTAGAACACTCAAAGATGTTTCAGATGCAGGCAACATTAAGAAAAAAGACATTGCAAGATGTTATAGATTATTACATCGAGAATTAGAGCTAAAAATGCCTGTTGTTGATCCAATTCAATGTGTTGCAAGAATTGCAAGCAAGCTTGGAATTACAGAAAAAACAAAACGTTATGCAGTCAAAGTACTCAAAGTAGCTCAAGAACATGAAGAATCAGCTGGTAAGGATCCTATGGGTCTTGCAGCAGCTGCACTGTACTTGTCATGTGTAAAAAATTGTGAAAATATGACTCAACGTGATATTGCAGAAGCTGCAAGTGTGACTGAAGTAACAATAAGAAATCGATACAAGGGTCTACGATTAGATCAAGACACAGATTTGTAGGTTGGAGAAATAACAAAAAATATGACACAAACACGCCCTTTAATCTCAATAGTAAACGTTGTAGCTTCTGCAACCATAGACCAAAAATTAGATCTTGTAGATATCACAAAAAAATTTCCAGATGTGGAATATCATCCAGAACAATTTCCAGGGGCTGTTTTCAGACTGAAAAATCCAAAAACTGCCACGTTGCTTTTTAGCTCAGGAAAGATGGTGTGCACTGGTGCAAAATCACAAGAATTGGCAGAAACTGCAGTATCTAAAGTGGTAGAGATACTGAGAAAGGGTAAAATAAAAATTAAAAATGATGCTCATGTTACAATACAAAATATTGTATCCTCAATTAATCTTGGAGGCAGAGTTAATTTGGAGCAAGCAGCTAGAACTCTTCCTAGAAGCATGTACGAGCCAGAACAGTTTCCCGGGTTAATCCATAGAATGCTAGATCCTAAAACTGTGATTCTAATTTTTGCATCAGGTAAATTAGTCTGTGTTGGCGCTAAGCTTGAAAAAGACATCCATCGTTCTGTACATCAAATTCATAGTATGCTTGAAGAAAAAAATTTAATGGCTTATGACTAGCATTGTAAATTCGTAAAAAAGATATGTCCATACGTTGTAAAGTCTGCAATACTTCAAAGATTACAACTCTTGATCAAATAACTCCTGGTGTTGATTGGGAATGTCAATCTTGCGGCAACCTACTTGATGCTGATGGTTCTATTGCTACGTCAAATTAACCCATGAAATTTATTTTTTAATGCTTTTTAAAATCATCTGTCATGTTTTTTATTATGGTATTTTACGAATAAATAAATCACACAGAATGATTGGTAATTTTTTTATTGTCTCTGTCTCTCTTACAGAAATTACAGTACTCTTCTGATGAATTACGATTAATTGGAGTTAAACAATCATGACAATATTTCATAAGTATCATATGTTAAACCAAGTATATTAGTAAATCAACTGTATTATCATGGCGCTAGTTTATCTTTAATTGATCCTGTTCATCGTATTTTCTCTTACCACATGATTCGCAAATCCAAAATATTCTGTGGATGTCATCTATGCTCTCTTCTCTTTTTTCCATCATCCTATAACAATCAAAACATATCTCTGTTTTCATTTTTCTGTGTTTTTTACTACTTGCCCACGCTTATACTCGTTGTAATACCCAATGCATGCATTAAGTTCTTTCAAGAACCCAACATCTTCAAAATCTCTCTCTTTCAAGTCTGCCCAATACGTAAGAATATCTTGCTTCAATAATGCCAATGTTTTTTCTTGCATGATTATAGTTAGTTTCTCTAGGATACATACCCATGGATAAGATGATTTTAGTTACAAAACGATATTTTACAGTAACATGTTAATTAAAATCAAAAACAGAAAAGGCTACCCTTAAGTCATGAATGCTATGTATAAATTTGTAAAAATTATACTAAATCATTGTTGAATTCACTATTTATTACAGGAACTGACACTGATGTGGGAAAAACATACATTGCTGCTGGCCTTGCAGTCACTCTTAGAAAAATGGGAATTGATGTAGGAGTAATGAAGCCTTTTGCTGCAGGAACTATTCAAAAAACTGGATTTAAATCTGAAGATGTTGAAATTTTAGCAAATGCTGCGCAGGTAAATGATCCTGAAATACTACTAAATCCACAATTTTTTCCAATTGCTTCGTCTCCTTACACTGCATTAAAAAATTTGAAAATAAAACCAAACATCAAACTGATCCTAGATAGATTCAAAAAATTATCAAAGTTGCATTCGCTGATACTAGTTGAAGGAATGGGAGGTATAATGACTCCTATTCTTCAAGATTATTTTGTAACAAATTTGATCAAAGATATGAAATTGCCAACAATAATTGTTACAAGAACAAAAGTTGGAACTATAAACCATACCATAATGACTTGTAAGATGTGTGAAAAATACAAAATTCCAGTCAAGGGCATCGTAATTAATAATTTTGATACTGATGGCTATGCTATCAAAGAACTAAAACGGGATTTAGAAAATTTGACAAATATGCCTGTGTTAGGCTCAATTCCATTTATATCTGATGTGAGCGATACATCACTTTACCGTGTTTTTAAAAAAAATATTGATTTTAAATCTCTGTTAGACTAATTTTCAAATACGTAATATTTTGAATTTACTTTGGCCTTGAACATTTACAAACTGTGCAATATCATAGATTATTTTTGAAAATGATGCATTTTTCTTTTCAATTACATATGTTTTGTTTTGAAAATCTAGTTTCTTTGTCATTACTAGCCAAATATTTTCTTTAATGGGTTGGATTTTTTCCAATTGATCTAGTTTTTGCTCTACTGTGTTTTTATCAATAGTTTTTGGGATACATATTATCAAGGTTTTTTTTGGATCTATTTCAAGTGTTTTTAAATTTGGTATGATTATGTCTATGTGTATTCCATTATATTCTATTTTTCTTTGACTAGACACTAGTGCATTTGTTAGAAGATAATGCAGTAATCCCGTGGCAAGAATTCCTAAACTCTCTTCTTTTTCTCCCATTGAAACTACTCTGTCGTAACAATTTTCTAAAACATTATCAATTACTTCTGTAAATTTTGATTGCGATATTGATTCTTGAATATTTTTCTCTGATTTTTTTATGTAATCAAATAGAAAGTCTTTGATTGGATTTGGTTCTTCTTGCATTTGTTTATTCGTTGAATATGTATCGTCTTTCACCTCTTGATTCAATAGTGGTATTGACATCCACCAAGATGAATTCTCTTTTTGTATGAACCATCGGTTCTTCTGGCGAGAGCTTATTTTCATGTAGTATCTCATATTCTTGCAGTGTAAGTTTTCTTCTTGGAGCAAGCTCTGCCTCTAAATTCATGTTTTTTACAATTTCTTCGTATTGAGGTTGAATTAGACCACTAAACACCATTGCACTACTTCCGCTTCCATATGAGCCAAATCCAACACGTTTTCCCTTCAAATCAATTCCCTTTTGATATTCGAATTCAAGACAGCTTCTAAATCCAAGATACAATGATGCCGTGTATAAATTTCCAATCATCTTTGATGCAATTAGCGAGCTTGCAAGTTTTGATTCATACACTTCTTGGAATTCTCTTGTCTTTGTAAATAATTTTGTAAATTCATGATCTTTTGCCATAAATTCCTCATCTCCCAATACTGACTCAATTGTTCCGCGCGGATCCTTTGGTACTGGTTCTGGTATGCCCATGTCTTGTATTATTTTTTTCCATCTTGGAAGTTGACGCCATTCATGTCTTACCAGATATGCAAGAGCTTTTTTGCCCATGTTGCTGTATGGTAAGTGCATGTTGAGATAATCCATATGGTCTAGTATTGTTTCACCTGGTTCTAACTTCATCAATCCTGATGTTAGAGCTTTTTTCTTGTAAATTTCAAGTGCTTTTCTTACCTGAATCATATACAAAAGATTAGAGTACTGACCGTGTACAATTGGCGTTTCTTTTCCAAATGGTCTGTAAAAATCATATTCGTCTTTAATTGATGTAGCTGTTACTTTAGGATCAAATGCCAATAGTCTTGGTTCATCATTGAGTAACATTACTACTGCACCAGCTCCCTGTGTCATCTCCCCACTAGAACCCATGTCATATTTTGCAATATCTGATACTACAACTAGTGCATGTTTTCCTTCTGCTTCTCCTGCTCTAATCCAATTTGTATTATCATAAAGTGCGTAAGAACCGCTAACACAAGCAAATTTTGTTTCTACACCACCACAGTGCTCAAAAGCGCCTTGACCGTAAACCTGCTCTAACATTCCAATGACATACGAATTCATTGCCTTTGATTCATCAAATGAAGATTCAGTTGAGACATACAATCTTCCAATGTCTTCTGGCGATAGCTTGTTTTTCTGCATAATCTGAAGACATGCGTTTGCTGCAAGACATGCAGGGTCTTGATTAGTATCTACAATTGCCATCTGAGATACTCCTAAACCTTTTTGGAGTTTTTCAGGGTCTAATCCTCTGGCTTTTGCAAAATCAGCCGCATCTATGTATAATCTGGGTATGTAAATTGCAATGTCATCTATTCCAGCTGCCATCAAGCTTGCCTCCGTCCATACTCATATAAGGATATTGAGCTAATTCTATCTTACTCATTAGGGAATTTTTACAATTTTTTATATACTTTTTGCTAAATAATCTGTGATTTTTCTATTTTTCTAATTCTGAATTGAAAATTCTTTCAAAAACATCATATGGTTGAGCTCCGCCGATCTTTGTTACTTTGTTATCTGGACCAATAATAAAAAATGCAGGCGTTCCTGTTAATCCCAAGTCTTTTGCATCCTGATTACTGTTTACGATAATTGAAGTATGTTTTGAGTCTATCATGCATTTGGAGAATTCATCTGTGTCTAGTCCTATATCCCCTGCAAATTGAAGCAGGTTCTCCGATGATGCCCACCCGTTATTTTCACCATCCCAATTATTATACAAAGTATCATGATATTTCCAAAATAATCCCTGATCATCTGCACAGTGAGCAGCATGAGCTGCAGTAACTGAATCTGGACCAATTATGGTATAGTCTTTAAAAATCACCTTGACTTTCCCTGTTTCTACATAGTTTTTGAAAAGGTCATCTTCTGTTGTATGAAAAAACTGATTGCAGAAATAACACTGATAGTCACCAAATTCCACCAATGTTACTGGCGCATTAGGATCTCCGAGAATTGGTGACCCGTTTTCCATAAATGTAGATGCTGTAACTTTTGCAGGACCTGATTCTTGAATTGCAGGTGTCGGTTCTATTGCAAGTTCTGGTTCATCATTAAATATATCAAATGCTAAAAATGCTACAATTATTGCGACTGATGCAATTCCTGCACCTACTGCCAAAGATGGAACATGAATCATTACCTATTGAAAATTTCTGATACATTTAGTCTTTTGTACAGTCTAGTTATGATGAATCATGATCTGGCACTTCACCGAGATTAAAAATCTGTATTGTTTTTGCTGATTTGGAATTGTCATTTTCAGCATTAATAATCACAGTAAAGACCACGATTTGGCTATTTTTTGGAATAATAAATTCTGCATTATAAAACCCTCTTTCATTTGTAATTCCGTCCAAGAATGAAAATATTTGTCTATTTTTATCTACAACTGTTATTTTGATATTTGTATTTGGAATATATCCATAATTCTGATTGAAATCCTTTAACTTGTTTTGATTGATGTCAAATGTTTTTATATCTATTTTTGCGGTTTGACCTGAATACAATCTTTCTGTGTATTGCACAAGGATAGATATATTATCTAATTTTTCTTTCTTTTTGATTTTTTCAATCTGAGATGCTTTTTGTTGATCAAAAATCAATGACACAAATTTGTTATCAGTAAAAATTTTTCCATGTGTTGTGATTTGTTGATTATTTATTTTTGAATATGTTATGTATGGGTAACCCTCTACTGTATAACCTGTTATTTTGATTATCTTCCCATCAAAAAATTCTCTAGTGTTTACTTCGTTGCTAATGGTGAATTCTTTTTTATCTGTAAATAATTTGCCAGTTTGTATGAATTCAATATCATTAATTAGATCTATTTGAGCTGTAACCGTCTCTAACATAAGAATTCCAGAGGAAAACAGTATTACTAGTACTAAAAATTGATTTAGATTCATCTACAACCATTATGCTAAAGATTTGATTATTTTATAAACAATTATTGCGACTTGCTTTCATTAAATCGAATGAATTATTGTTACTAGGCATGGAATTTTTATTCTACCTTAAAGACAGTGATCACTGATGAGTTCAAAAGACGATGTTTTGATTATTGAGGACAGTCCTGCAATAGGCATGTTGTTAAAAAATTATTTGGAAAAATTAGGCTATACACAAATTCACACTTGCACTAATGGCTCCACTGCTATTGAAGCATTCAAAGCACTTGTGACTCTGGAAAAGCACCCCATAGTTTTACTTGATTACATGCTTCCTGATATGGATGCACGATCAATTCTAACTCAAATGCTTGAAGTTCAACCAAATGCACGCGTTGTTCTAGAAACTGCCACTGAGAAAGACGATGAAGGAATTAAAGAACTAATTCGGTTAGGAGTGTATCAATATTTAGAAAAACCAATTCGTTTTGAAAACCTCAAATCTATTTTTGAAACTATTGAAAAAGAGCAATCTTTTTTTGAAAAAGAATCTGAACAAGTTAAAATACTAAATCAAGCAAAACAAGAAGATCAAAAAAAAATTCATGATCAGATTAATTTTATAATACATTCATCGAAACAAATAAGCTTGAATTTGATAGAACAATTAATTGGTTTTTCTGATGAATCTATCCAAACTTATCTAAAAGAACTAGAAAATAAAGGAAACATAATCCGCATTGATGATAAAAAAGAAATCGCTTGTAATCAATGCGATTCTGTAAAAATAACTCAGACATTTTATTGTCCTTCTTGTAAGAGTTCAAATTTTAGATTAGGCAAACTAATTGAACATTATGACTGTGGAAATATTTCTGAAGAAAATACATATACAAATGATGTGTGTCCTAGTTGCAACAAGGGGATAAAAGCATTAGGTGTGGATTACAGAGTAATGCAAAATCACTATATCTGCAATAATTGTAAAGGATTTTTTTCAGAACTTTCAACTGACTATCTGTGTTTAAAATGTGAAAATAAATTCAAATTTGATGAGTGTAGATGGAAATCTAGTCCAAACTACAAAGCAATCAATGTGTAATTCTGTTTTTTCTTTGACGTTTAACCTAAAAAACTAGTGTGTTATGATGATCATTCTTGATATGAGGTTGTTAATTGCATTATCTAGTTCTATATCTGTTATCTGTCCTTGTTCATGCCAAGCATAAATTTGTTTAATCCACACTGGATATTTTTCAAATAAAACTTCTTGAGGAATATCAGATAAAGATACAATTTTGATGTTGTTTTCTTTGAGTTGATCAATTAATTCTTCAAGTAATTTTATACGTTCTTCGTTTGTTTGGTTTTTAAATTCCCCATCTCTTACTGCAAAGTCTGAAGGTTGCATACTTACTAGTGCATACCCGTACTGTTTTTGTTGAGTTTGTATCTTTGCTAACATTTTTTCAGCAATTGTTCCTTTAAGAAATGGGTCGTCATCTAGTAAATTTGGTATGTATGATGTTTCAGGAATATGAATTGGCTTTGACTTGAGGTTTGGCGGGTCTGTTGTAGTCATTGTACTGATATAGGATATGTTATTTTGTTTTAATGCATCCAATGTACTATTATTGAACTTGCCAAATGGTGGTGAAAATATGTTTGAGTCAAGTCCTAAAATTTTACTTAACTGTTTGTTT
>Ga0209519_10000012_pt1 | contig 89276 bp, 87 predicted proteins | sample Rifsed13ft1_FD_184005 | JGI IMG/M metagenome (GOLD analysis project Ga0209519, IMG submission 184005) | Soil microbial communities from Rifle, Colorado, USA - sediment 13ft 1 (version 2) | ecosystem: Environmental > Terrestrial > Deep subsurface > Rock core/Sediment | place: Rifle, Colorado...
CAATTTTCTTATATCTTCAATATCCACACCCTCAATGAATTTTATCCATAATTTAGCATATTGAGGGTGTTATTCTTTTCAAATGCCAAAAATGATACTAACTTAACTTTAAAATTTGGTCAACTAAATATCTGTCAAGCTTAAATTGGGCGACTTTTAGGATTCACTGGGATCGTGGTCTAGCTTGGTATGATTCTGCGTTTGGGACGCAGAGGTCGTGTGTTCAAATCACGCCGATCCCACCACTAAATCATTATCTTATTATCAAATAACGTCATAATTTTACTGCCGAGCAATGAGGAAGAGTTAGAGTAATGACTTTGATATGAAGTAAAACTAATGGCTCTGAGCTCCGGCATGTTTTTATGAATTCTTATTTTCTCTAATTCTATTGAATTTTGAAAAACGCGATATAATTTTGATTGTAGGTCTTTTGCTTTTTATGATTGGATTAATTCCCTTCATGGCGCCAATATATGCGGCTTTAATTGTGATTGCTCTTTATTTTGGGATAAAATTCTATGTTGGAAATAGAAGAAAGTCTATCGAAAAAGAGATAGGAGAAGGCATCTGTGCTGACTGCGGTTCTAAAATATCTAATCAAAAGTGCCCAAATTGTGACTCTGTAAACGAATAACTTCTACGGATACCTTAAAACGATAAAAATCGAATTTTTTGTGATGATTTTGAGATATATGACTTTAACAACTAGCTCAACTTTTCCTCAATTCCATTCTAAAATGAGGCTTTCAGGCATTCAATATAGGAAAACAACATGAAAAATATTATTGTCTTATTTTCTATTTTGTTATTTGGCGGACTAATCATTACAGCAAATGCTCAATCTGCTGGTCATGTTGTAATTAATGAAATCGACATTAATCCACCAGGCGATGATGCCAAATCTGTAACAGAATGGATTGAACTCTATAATCCAACAAGTTCTAAAATTGATATCGGTGGTTGGCAAATCGCATCAACTACCATATTGAAAAAAACAATGATTATACCTGTTGGTACTTTTATTGAACCTGGAAAATTTTTGACATTTTCATATCAAAGTTTGTGGTTTACTGATACTAACGAATTAGTTGAACTAAAAGATAAGACTGGAGTAGTTGTAGACCGGACTCCTTTATTATCTGACATGAAAAATGATTTTTCATCTTGGCAAAGAACATCTGACGGATATGACTTGGATGATGTTAATGATTGGAAATTTGCAATTTCTACTGCTGGATCATCAAATGGAAAGTTGATTGTTGCACAAGAAAAAGAAGGTCTTTCCGTATCTGTCTCATCTGATAAATCCTCATATCTGTTTGGTGAAACCGCCACTATTCAAGGAAATGTCTCAAAACAAATATTCATTGAAAAACCATACTATCATGCTGATGAAATACTAGTAAAAATATCTGGCCCTAATTATGATAAAACAATTTCACTTTATCCTGATCTTAATTTGAATTACAAGACCACATTGAATCTTCAACAAGTTCTTGGAATTAACAAAGGAGTTTACTCTGTTTTAGTTAGTTATGGTGGTGCAACATCTCAAACCAGTTTCTCAGTCGGTGATGAAATTATTGCAGATTACATCAAAGAAGATGGCACTCTTAGTCTTGCAACTGACAAACCACAGTATCTTCCAGGCGATACTTTGTCAATAACAGGCTTTACTACCAAAGTAATCCCATTTGAAGGCTTGAAATTTAATATAAAGAATCCCAGTGGGAAAATAATTTCTACAGGTAGTCTGTATCCTACAAATGGAAAGTTTTCTACAAGTGTGTTTCTTAATATTGTGAATCCTGTTTATGGAAAATATCAGATAACTGGCGTGTATTTTGATAAATCTGCAATTGCATCCTTTGAAGTAATCAAGGACATCAAGGAAGAAAAGCCAATATCTCTCTGGACAGATAAAGAAGCATATGGTTTAGGCGAAACTGTTGCAATTACTGGCAGATTAAACAACGTGTGGGTGGGCTTTATGGATTTAGAAATTATTCAGACCAAAAATGCTGCACTTGCTACAAGTGCACTAGGTGGTGGTAATTCCGGATTTAAAATTTCAGATATTGTAAAAATATCTGGTGATGGCTTTTTTACATATTCCTTCAAAATTCCAGATGATGATATTAGATTGGGTGATTACAAAATTTCTGTTTCAAAAGATGTTGGGTCCGCATCAAAAACAATTCATGCTGTCGTAAATGCCAGTGGATATGTTGTAAGTACTGATCCTCTTTCCCTTTCAACAGATAAGGTGACTTATGATTTGGGTGATGTCATGACAATTAATGGTTTTATTGTAAATCCTGCTAGTAGTTCAACCTTTCAAACATCACCCGTAAACATTTCGATATCTCATGAGGATGGAAGTCCTTTAGAAATCGTTGCACAGCTACCGCATACCAAAACAAGACAACATGATGGTGCAACTATTGCATACGAATTTACTGCAATACCTGAACCATCTGGAAGATTTTCCGTTCAAACAAGTATAATGCAAACTGCCTTTACTGAAGGATCTTATGTGATAAAAGCCGAATACCGTGGACTGACAAAAACCACCACTATCGGAATAATTGATCCTTTGAAATTAAGTGATGGTGCACTACTTACTTTGAACAAACAAGTTTATGGTTTAGGCGAAACCGTTCTTTTGACTGGATTGCTTCCTCCAACTGGTGATAACTCTGTAAAAGTCTCTCTTACAAAACCCGATGGTAGCACAATTAACTCTGGCGCTACTGTTAGTAATCAGAGATTTTCTTGGTCTTGGATTGCACCAATCACTGAAAAACCACTAGCTATAAAATCCGATGACCGTTCCACGTCTAAAACCAATTATGGCATTTACAAAATTCATGTCTCAACTGCTTCTTCTGGTAAAGACATTTTCTTCAAAGTTTCTTCCGATCCTGAAAATGACTCTTTGTCTTTAGTTCCATTGTATGTCTCTACTGAAAAATCTCTGTACAAAGCTGGAGAAAAATTAAAGGTAGTTGGTAATATCATTAAAAGAGAACAAGGTTCTGAAGGGTTGATAATCCCAGAAAGAGTCACAATAAAAATTATTGACGGCAAAACTCCCTTTAAACAAATCCACGAGGCATCTGTTTATCCTGATCAAGGTGGAAACTTCCAGAGCTTATTTGAGTTACCAGTAACTATTTTCAGCGAAGGTGAATACAAAGTAAGAGCATTGCATTCCGGCAAGCAAGCTGAATCCATATTCACTGTTGCAAATGATTACTCTTTTGGTTCTGATGAAAAGTTGTCTCTTTTGCTTGCTACTGATAAATCTGACTACTATCCAGGTGACCTAGTAACTGTATCTGGTAAGCCAAACAAGCTAATTTATCTTGAAAAATTTGATGTTAGCGTAATTCAGAAAATAGATGGTGAAATAACATGTGGTTCATTTTACTGTGGCAAACACGTAGGTCCTGTTACTACTATTAGGCCTAGTTCTTCTGGTTCATTTTCTCACCAAATTCAATTACCTGACTCTTCCTCAAGTATAGGCTCATATGAAATTACAGTGGATGCTGGTTTTGAAACCAAATCTTTGATGTTTAATGTCATAGAAAAACCTGTTATCACAGAATCTGAAAAATCACCTTTAACTGTTATTGAAAAAGTCAATAGAATACTGGATGATAAAATATCTATTATTACAAACGAAAAAACAATTGATGATAATCAAGTATTGCCGCGTGTAATTTCCGGCTCATTACTTTCTACAAAAGCTGATCAATCTGATGTTAATCTCAGAGTTACTTCTGAATCTGGAGTCTGTATTATTGGTCCTGATGATGATTGTCTTGTAAAAGACTCTACTAGAAAACCCGGACAAATATACGAAGTTGTTTCAGTTGATGGCATTAATCTAAAAGTTAGATATAGCGGTCCTGATGTATATCTTGAGAAATTTGATATCCTTCCAGAATTATCTGATGAATTTTTACCCAATGTAAATTGGAATGTAGATGTAATCAAAGATGATCAAGCCTCTAGATTTTACTACAAAATTAACTACAAGATTAACTACAAGATACTAGAGTAAGTTCAAAATACCGTTCATTTCATATCAAATCATATGAATCTTCAAGTTTTGATGTTTTACCAGGATGATCCAAAAAAATGCACCGCAGCAAAAATGGTTAAATTTGGAATTGCAAAAAACATCAAAAAAATAGGAAGTAAAGGACTCGTCTTGGATCCTTTTTCTGAAAAAACCCTTTTGCCCAAAGACAAATCTTTGATAAACTCAATAGTTGGAATTGATTGCTCCTGGACTCTTGCTGACCAGGCGTTTTCCAAAAAATTCAGTGGCATTAAAAGAAAATTGCCTCCACTGCTAGCCGGCAATCCTGTCAATTATGCAAAACTCAACAAGCTTACTACTGCCGAAGCACTATCTGCATCATTATTTATTTTAGGTTTTAGAGATGAGGCTCTTGCAATACTTGATAAATTCAAGTGGGGGCACACTTTTTACGAATTAAATCGAAATCTTTTGGATGAATATTCTAAACTAGAATCCGAAGATCAGATTGGTATCGTTCTAAAAGAATACGGGTTGTCTGATTAGAAATTAACGGTGTTTTCTTTTCTTCATGTATATTGCAGTTGCTGCCATGATTGTTATGGGCACAATTAACCATGTCCATTCAAAAGAATCATTTTTATTAAATTCTACATTGTTTTGATCCATTTCAGGTAGTACACCTTTGTTTTCAACTACTAGGAAACTTGTAGAATAGTGATCTGGTTTTAACACTGAATTAGAAATGGCAAATATTTTTAGATCTTTTGCACCTGGGTTTAATTTCTCTGTTTTTTCTCCCGAAATCTTAATTCTAGTGAAATTTTTATCAACATTGATTAATTCTGATAATGTTGAATTTCCGTTACTGTCTGTCAGAAAATAAAGAATTGAATCCGTTTGTGATGTCTCTATATTTACCTCAAATTCCGTTCCTTTTTGAACTATACTTGGTGAATTCACATTTGTTATTTTTGGAAATTCTGTTTTTTCAAATCCTGACCAATGTCCTAACTTGAAAGGATATGTTTCATCATCAAAAGCATTGACAATGATCGTTCTTGATTCTGGTGAATATGCATTAAGGTAAAACGGTCCATTACTTATCACTGCATGATTGTTTACTTTGATCCATTTTGATGATGCAGAATATCTACTATCAAAATAATTAAAATCTGTTTCAAATGACTCTAGTGATTTTGGAACGTATTTCTTTTCGCTGAACCCGTTCAAATAACTTTGAATCATTCGAGCATCATTTGGAATTATTAAAGAAATCCAACTGACATTTTTATTGGTTGCACCAGATTTTGAAAATGATGCTTTTCCATCTATTACGGATTGTTCCATTGCAGCTGAAATTTCCCATGGCATTGAACTCCATAATGCTGCCCAATCTGCAATTTCACCTTCATCAAAGTGCCAATAATTAACATAAACATCAATTGTATCCTCATCAACAGGTTTGATTCCAATTATAGTTTGAACTGTCTGTGAAGCTATGGGTGTGAATTCTACATCAAATGTCTTGTCGTTTTCATCTGTTTGTGTTCCCCACTCCATTGTAAAATACAATGAATGTAAAATATCGTTCATATCCATTTTTTGACCATTATGCCAATTGCCAAATTTAAAATCAAATCTGACTTTGCTTGTTGCCTGAGTTCCATGTGGTACTTTTTTCCACTGCTGTTCTATGGGATCCCACATTATTGCATCGTCTGGTAAATCCAATTTTCCATTGGGTCCTGCAGTCTCCACATCCCAATCTGCTCTGACTGGAAATGTTTTTCCTGTGAATGGATGTTTGAACGTAATTGGATCTGAAATTATTCCCCAGATTTGTCTACTATATGAGTCGCTTAAGCCCATTACTGGGTTCCATGCTCCCTGGTAGATTTGTTTGACTCCAATAACTAGTTCTTTGTCGTCACTTCTAGAATTAATTGGTGTGAATCTACTTGGAACTCCTGCTCCCAAATCATTTACTATTCCCACCATTTTCTCATTTGCTACATATTGATCAATTTTACTTGCTAGAAAAATTCTAACTGATTGATCAATTCCTTCTGCAATTGCATCTTGAATCAAATCTGCTCTTTGTTCTTCTGACTGAAAATCACCAGTGTAAATTTTTTGGGTTATGACATCCAAGTGCTCATTTTTGTAATTCCAATATGACGGATCATTGAATCCAGGCATATTTGAAAACCATGGAGCATACATCTGAGCTAATCCTACTGAATCATATTTTACAAATGCAGATCTTGCCCAGCCTTCAGTATACAAATTCCATTTCATTTCTGCTGGGTCTGAACCATATACAACAACAAAAGCCTTGTTCAAATCTCCATAGTCTTTTTTCACTGTAAATCCTATTTTTTCTAATTCTGAAGATAAAATCTCGCCAATGGCCTTTCTTACAGGATCATCACTTCTGATAAAAATTGTAATTTCAATCGGCTTGCGATTAATTTCCCATTGACCGTTTGATTTTATTGCACCTTTTTCTTTTAGTGCGTTTGAAATCATTTCTTCTGCTAATATTGGATTGTATCTGAAATTGAATGTCTCTAACTGCTCTATTATGGTGAGATATTCTGGGTCTGAAGGACTATAGTAAGAGATCATGGGTGCACCGTAACCCCCTAGTAATTCATTAACAATCAATTTTCTATCTATTAGATAGTTTAACGCAAACCTGACATCTTTAATTGAAAATGGATTGAATTCATTTGATTCCGCTGGATTTACTAGTATGCTATAAGATCCTCCAGTTGAATCAAACACTTCTAATCCTTCACGTGATCTCTGATTTTCTAATCTGTCTGAGGAAATTCTATAATAGTAAATATCTAAATTTCCATTTCTCACTTCTTCAAGCGCTGTGTTTTCATCCAAATATTGAATAAACTTTACAGAATCAAAAAATGTGCTCTTTTCTGCAAATGAATCACTATGGGTTAAAGATATTGCTACTAAAGCTAGTATGAATACTAGCAATACTTTCATAACAGTTCTTTAGTTTGGTTGTAATAAAACCTATTTTTTATGTTATGACAAATTTCCAACACCTCATACTTTTCTATTACTTCTAGACGTGTCTTGTTTTTACTCATGAGCTGGATTTTTATTTTTATTGCAGAAGAGAAAAGATTCTTTCCATGACACCTGAGGAGAGAAAGAAATGTCACTAATTTTACAGTATGAAAAGGATGGATTTAGCGAATCAATTCGAAATATGAATACGCAAAGATCGAAACAAGAATCTTTGAGCCCTCTTTAAATAAAATAACAATTCCGCAAAATCATATGCCTACAACATACATCGCTTTCATAGTGTCAATTATCAAATAGTTGACTTCCAAGACTTTATGCACCACAATTTGATTTAAGTACTTTCTGGGAACAATTCTAGCATGACTGTTTACTGGCATGCGTTAACAAAGGAAGAGGTATTAGAAACTCTACGAACCAGTGTTGGTGGTCTAACAGGGGAAGAAGTAAGAAAGAGAATCTCGCTCTATGGTCGTAATGAAATCACAGAAGAAAAAAGAATATCGCCAGTACTGATATTTGCAAAACAACTCAAGGAACCACTCATAATAATACTGGTTGCAGCTACCATGTTCTCTGCTTTTGTAGGTGATTTAGTAGACGCGCTTGTGATTATAGCTATAGTTCTACTTGCTATCACAGTAGGTTTCATTCAGGGATATAGATCCGAAAAAGCAGTTGCGGCATTAAAAAAGATGATAACAGTAACGACTCGTGTTATCCGTGACAATGAAGAAAGGATTGTTGATGTAAGAGATCTTGTTCCAGGGGATGTAATTGTAGTCTTTGCTGGAGATAGGGTTCCTGCAGATGCATATGTCATTGAAGAATTTGATTTAGAGGTTGATGAGGCACCGTTAACTGGCGAATCTGTTCCAGTATCAAAAAATGCTGATAGGCTGGAAAAACAAACGCCAGTTGCAGATAGGAAAAACATACTCCACATGATTACTACTGTAACTCGTGGGAGATGCAAAGCAGTAGTATTTGCAACTGGGATGGGGACAGAATTAGGCAAGATTGCGACAGAAGTACAAAAAATCGATCTACAAAAAACTCCTTTTGAGATAAGGATGAGACACATCAGCAAACTGCTTAGCATAATTATGCTTACTGTGGCAGGTATTGTCAGTGTCTTAGCTTTTCTTCATGGTTATCAAATGCCTGAGTTGTTGGTATGGGGAATAAGCCTCGCAGTTGCTGCGGTTCCAGAAGCATTACCCGCAGTTATTGTCACCTCTTTGACTATTGGAATATACAGAATGGCTAAGCAAAACGCGATTGTTAGGCGTTTACCTGCAGTGGAAACTTTGGGATCAACAACTGTAATCTGTAGTGATAAAACCGGAACGTTGACTAGGGGAGAAATGACTGTAAGGAAAATTTACTTGTATGACAAGTTTGCGGATGTAACTGGTGTGGGTTATAGCTTTAAAGGAAATATTATGGACAATACAATACACAAAAACGATCTACTGTTATTTGCAAGAACGGCAGCGTTATGCAACGACGCACATGTTAAAGGTCTTGAAGAAAATGTCAGTATAATCGGGGACCCTACAGAAGCTGCGTTGGTAGTCTTTGCCAACAAGGTTGGGGTGATAAAGGAAAAGATCGATCTAGAATTTCCCCGAGTACACGAGATACCTTTTACGTCAGAAAGAAAAATGATGACTACCATACACAGAACGGGTGATGAATCTCAGGCATTTGTGAAAGGTGCTACCGAGACTGTGTTGAACCAGTGTAGTTTCATACTGATTAATGGCAAATCATTACCACTTGATGAAAATACTCGTGCCAACATTTTAGATACAAATAACGAAATGGCATCACAGGGGCTGCGAGTTTTGGGATTGGCGTACAAACAGATTGATAAAGAAAATTTTACAGAAGATCATCCACCACACCTTACTTTTGTTGGTCTTGTTGGTATGATGGATCCACCAAGAACCGAAGTTATTAACGCTGTTGAACAGTGCAAAAGTGCCGGCATAGATGTTGTTATGATAACAGGCGATCACAAACTGACTGCTATGGCTGTAGCTAAGGAGATTGGGATTATAGATAAATCAAAAAAAGTCATCACTGGAACAGAACTTGATGAGATAGATATTACTGCATTGACGGAGCAAGTAGAAGACACTAAAGTGTATTCCCGAGTCTCGCCAGAAAATAAGATCAAGATTATACACGCGCTGAAAAATAAAGGACATATTGTTGCAATGACTGGTGATGGAATCAATGATGCTCCAGCACTAAAAGCCGCTGACATAGGAATTGCCATGGGAATAACAGGCACTCAAGTAGCAAAAGAATCCGCATCAATGATTCTTGCAGATGATAATTTTGCAAGTATAGTTTCGGCAATAAGGGAAGGGAGGAGAATTTTTGACAATGTAAAAAAGTACTTGATTTATTTGCTTTCTGTAAACATAAGCGAGGTCATCATACTTGCGTTTTCTGTTATAGCAGGGTGGCCCTTTCCATTGCTTGCAAAGCATATTCTTTACATCAACCTTGCAACTGATGGCACTCCTGCAATTGCTTTGGGTTTGGAACCTCATGAACCTGACATAATGAAAAGGAAACCACGTGATCCAAAAGAAAGTATTTTCTCTGGAGCCAAAAAATGGTTGGTGGGGATTCCCATATTGCTTGCAGTGATATCTCTATCCTTGTTCTGGTTCGTCCTAGAATCGGACGGATGGGAATCCGAATATGCAATATCTAAAGCTCGTACGATGATGTTTGGTCTAATGGTGTTCTTTCAGTTGTTCTTTGCGTTATCATGCAGGTCATTAAAGCACAATGTCATAAAACTCAATTTGTTAGGTAATAAACTGCTAATATGTTCTCTGATAGGAGAATCCATGTTAATGCTGCTAATAATGAACTATTCTCCAGCACAAGAAATCTTCGATCTGATATCGCTAGAACTTACAGATTGGGTCATCATGCTATCACTTGCAACAACCGGCTTTGTATATTCTGAAATAATAAAATTTGTTAATAAAATCAATCTGAAAAACTCAGTAATGAAAAATCAGATAGGACAATGACAGAATTATTCAGATGGCTCATTGATTATTTCATAATACAACTATTGGAAGAGTCTAAACTGAAAAAATCTGATTTCATCACTACTGAAAATTACCATATTAGATTAAGAGAAAATACCGCAAAACGGTTAATTGGTAAAATCCGAAACAACTTTAATTGTAAAGTGCCATGCAGGAAAAAGAATTTCACATACCAGAATATTTTGTATGACAATATTTCACAGTTGGCTCAGTATATTTCAGATAAGAAAAAGACAATAGAGTTTGTTGTACTACATGTAGAGATTAATCGTGATGACGATTTATTGATTAGAGAAAAGATTCTTTCTGAGACACGTACATCAAGAAAATCGTTAACCAAAATTGCAAAACAAAAAAGATTTCACAATAAAAATAAATTTTAAAACAAATATTGAATTTCACAGTCTTGACTATTATAAAAACCTCAAAATAGTATGATTCTATAAAAATGTCATGTCTGAGTTAAAGCGTCACATGGGACTATTCCATCTTACCATGTATGGCGTGGGAATAATCATTGGTGCTGGAATCTACGTATTGATTGGAGAGGCTACATCATTTGCAGGAAATTCGGTGTGGATTTCTTTTTTACTTGGAATGATAGCTGCAGTATTTGCAGGATATGACATTGTGCTTTTTGGAAACGGTAAAAGAAATAAGATTGACATTATTGTAATTGGAGCTCGTGGAATTAGTTTTGCAAGAGAGATTTTCTTGGGAAGTACCTCAAATTTTGTTTTGCATAAATCCAAAGTTCCAGTGGTCATAGTAAGGTAAAATACTTGTTAACATAGAATACAACTACTAATTTTGTATTCATGTCACGCTTGATAATCTAACGTTGCTTTAAAAATTAGTTTTGAGTAGAAATAATTATGAAACGGAAATCCATTCTAATAATTGCCACATCTGTAGGAATTGCATTGCCTCTTTTTGTCTTTTTAGGCTTGGGAATTTCATTAGGATTGGATATATCTGGAATTGAAAACATATCTACAAACGAAATAGACAAAGATACACACCAAATTCGATTTGACTTTTGCAAAAATGATGAAAATTCTGATTCTTTAGGCGTTGTAGCAAAAACAGATTCTGAATTTATTCCAATTCCAGTTAGCGAGAAGTTATCCATTGGTGAGTGCCAAAATTATGGCACCAAAATTCATACTGAAGATATATCATCACTATCATTTTCCCTATTTTCAGCAAACGGTATATCAGATATGATTCAAAATTTAGAGAAACAAAAATACAATGTTGAAAACGACCTTGTCAAAACAGAGCAGGATCTCCTAAAATTATTAGAAATTGATCCTGAAAACCAAAAAGAAATCGAGAAAACCAGACATGATAAAAGAATATTTCAAGAAATGTTAGAATCAACGAAGAACAGCATAAAAAGTATGGTTGGGCTTTTATAATGTGATTTTAATGGACTGATATTTTCTAATTTTCAATTCTCTACAATGTGATTCCTATGCTTGTTTGAATTTCATAAATTATAACTAGAAAAACCAAATAAATTGCAAACAATACCATGCTTTGCCATTTGTGAATATGGCCATTTCTTAGAAGAACAAACAAGACAACTGGCAGACCAATTGCAAATGAGATCAATGTGGATAAAATTCCAAAATTAATCTCAACTGGAGACAAAACAAGAACCAGACCCAGAACCAACGTTATGTTTGTTATACATGAACCAATTATGTCCCCTATTGCCAAATCTAATAATCTCTTTTTTACTGCTACAATATCCACTGTCAATTCTGGCAAAGATGTGCCAAGAGCAATTATTGTAGCCCCTATGACTGATTGTCTAATTCCTGTAAATTCCGCAATAGATGAAGCACTATCTACAATCATCTTTGCACTTATTACCACCATGGCAATTCCAACAAAAAAAAGAAAAAGAGGCTTGTATACAGATCCCTTTTCTCTTTGTTCACTGCTTTGCATTTTGCTTGATTTGAACATGTAATAAACGAAAAAAGCAAAAATACCAAGTAAGATAATTCCAACAAATTTACTGCCTTGTTGTACCAGCAACAAGACAAGTGGGATTAATGACGCAGCTATTAATAATGGAAAAAGACTCTTTGTTGTCTTTGCTTGCATTTTTTTGATAGGCGATAAAAACAAAAACAATGCTGCCACAAGTCCAACGTTTACAACATTTGAGCCAAAAATATCTCCCAATGTAATGCCCACATTTTCAGTCTGTGTTGAAAATATGGCCACACTTATTTCTGGTACTGATGTAGATACTGCGACTAAAACAAAGCCTGCAGCAAGATAACCAATACCAGTTCTTTTGGTGACTTTTTCAATAGAACCTATTGCAAATATCGCGCTTTTTACCAGTATTATAAGAAAAATCGCCAACAGAATTATGTCAAATAATATCTCAGTCATTGATTTTCTCTGTGTTTTGATTCATATTTCTTTTATTGATGTATCGTGTCTGTTTTACTTTGAACATGTAGCGAATTGGTAAATTACACATGATCAAAATATGTTTGATAATTTTTATCGTTTCTTTTCTACATCGATTAGTAAAACAGGACAGGATGTATTTTCAACAATCTTTCTTGAAACACTTCCCAGTATCAGGAGTCTTTTGAGTCCTTTTAATTTTCTTCGTTTTGCCATTACGATTAAATCGGTTTTTTGACTTTTTACTATTTTTAAAATTTCCTCAGCTGGAAGACCTACCGTAACCTTTAGGTTGGCATCAATTCCGTACTTTTTGCATAATTTCACTTGGCTAGTCATTTGCTTCTCCATTGTGTTTTTCATCTCTCTTATCATTTCTGTAATTTGTTGTCTTATTTTTGTTATTTGGGAACTATGAAGACCAAGTATAGGAACATGTGGAAATTCTTCTATTACATGAAGTATGATTATATTTGATGAATGTGATCTTGCGATATCTATGGCATGTTTCAGAGCAATATCTCCTTCTGGTGTTCCTGCGTGTGGAACAAGAATGATCTTATACATAACAGATAATCCATTTCTCAATAAATAAACCTGTACGTTGTTTATCAAATCAACCTTTTTGTTGTTGGTGCGGACCCCTCTAGAATGAGAATAGAAATTATAACAGACATTAATAATTGAAGTAAATCTACTGACTTTGCTCACTAAAATACAGATTCATCTGTATTCTAAAACTATTCAGACTTGTCAAATAATTTGTAATTATTAATGTTGTTTTAATATCTAATCCAATTCATTTTTTATTCTATTGTCTAGGTAATCCGTCGTCTTTGATGTTTTTCCACTTTTCTTTTTCCTTTAGTTTTGTTTCAGTCAAATAGCTTTGAGGTGTTTTCATTGCCTTTTGCATTCTCTTCATCCTTGATTTTTTTTGCCCCTCTGTCATAGGTGTGAGTTCTTTGCCCTCGCTGATCTTGTCCATCATTGACTGCTCTGTACTGTTTGTTCGTAACATGAATTTATCATTAGTTTTTTGTTTGCGGTATGCCTTTGATTAGCAAAATTTACAAAATACATGTTTAGGTATTTTTTACACTCATTCTGAACAATCCATCGCACATTCTATTGAACAAAATTCCGACTTTCTATTCTTAAATTCTTTATTGCAGTTTTTACATTTCATATTAATCATCCACACACATTAGGGGAGGGTTGAACTAGTCAACCAACCCCCCCATGAAGACATGGTAGCTCTATACACACAGATCTAGTCTTCTGTTCGAGTATTAACCAATTATTGTAAGATTGCGGCATGCCTTTGATTAATGGAAACCCAGAATGAACTTGTATCTGTTTATCTCAGGCCAATCAGTGTTGATACGTTTTCCATGTTTGGATGCAATTATTTTCTCTGCAGCCTCAGAAGTTGTTGTTATTTTATATCCTAAAGTATTGCCGTTTTTTGCTTTCATCACTGCACCATATGTGCTACAATCCTTCTTTGCAATACTCTTGTTTACGCCTAGATACTGTGTTTCCATATCTGAACTCAATATTATTTCTGCAATTCCAAGACTATGGTCATCTGCGCATACTGTTATGATGTAAATCCACCAGCCACTCTTTCCAGGATATGGTTTTACGATTTTTTCCTTGATATATTTAGAATCATCTTGTTTTTCATAAGGTACAGCATTTGTAGTATGCAAAAGTTCCCGCCATAGCAACTAATACTATTAGTAAAATCCCAAGTGATTTTATCATTAATTTTTCATCTCCAAGCCTTCAAAATGTTTACTGCTTTCAGCAATTTTACATGAAATATGATGAGTATTGAAGACAGAATTACAACAAACACAAATTCGCAAGACTGTTCTCTTGCAAACAACACATGTTGCTAATTGCACTAAGGCACCATCACATTTTTCACAGGCATAAAGTAATTTTTTTATTAAATTTCCATAATGAGAAATTTTTTCCTTTTCAGAGTGCGAAATTAATGAATTGTTTCTGATGTTTTCAGTTTTTGCATTCATGAAATTGTTTTCACATGTTGTTATTAGTCCATAACGGATGATCTGCGGCATGCCTTTAGGATAACTTGAAAACTAGAGTTTAAATGCAAAAAAGATCAGAGTAGATACAATTGAAAATTTCATATTTGTTAATAATATCAATTGCAGTTTTGTTTTCGGTATATGCCACTCATAGTTATTTTACATATGAATTCACCATCAATGAGGCAAAAATGACAACTTTGTTGAGAAGTGAGGCACAGGCAAATAACATCATACAAGATCTTGACAAGTACATAAATTCAAGAACTACTGAGATTCAAGACCTAACAAAAATAGAGCAAATTCAATTATCTGTAAAGGAATCAAACCTACAATTTGTAGATGTAGATCCTAAAGAATTAATCATTATACTTGATGCAACAAATGATTCTGATAATAAAACACCCTTCTTGAAGGATATCATGAAAAATGAAATTTCAGATGAATTACACAGTTTTATCTCATTATATGAAAATGCATATGGTTCGGGGGCAGTAAAAGAATTGTTTGTAACAAATCAATATGGAGTAAATATTGCATTAGCTACTGGCAAATTAGATTACATTCAGTCCAATAAAGACTGGTGGAAAATTACAAAAAACAAGCAAAGCTATGTTGGCTATATTCAATATGACAAAAATTATAATGACTATGTAATACCATTGGCGTTTCCAATTCTAGATGAGTCTTCAAATTATATCGGTACGCTAAGAATTACATTAAGATCTAATGTTTTGTTTCATGATTTTTTAAATGATGTCGACGTATTGAAAGAAGGCAAAAAAAATGTCATACTTGTTGATAAAAATGGACAAATAATATATGAAAATGGAAAATTCTTCCCAACAAAGCCTCCAAAAGAGTATTTTTCCAAAATTACATCAGATAACGGTGTCTTTGAAATCGATGTTCCTGATACAACTCTAATTTCTTATGCCTCGTCTATAGGATATAGAGAGTTTACTGGTTTTGGGTGGATTGTCATAATAGAACAAGAGTCCTCTGTAATAGATGAATTTGAAGTCCTTGAAAGAAACTTTCTAATCTCAACAATGATCGGAGTAGTCTCTGCTGTAATACTTAGTATTATTTTATCTCGTTTCGTAACAAACCCCCTTGGAAAACTCTCAAAACTGACAGTAATGCTTGGAAAAGGAAACTTTGATACAAAAATACAGAAGAGCAGCATCACCGAAATTAATGCTATAATGAATTCTTTTAGGGAAATGGAACTATCTCTAAAGAAGCTGGTTGAGATGGAAAAAAATCTAGTTGAGGCAAACACACGCATAAAAAATGAAAGACTTACGGCAATAGGTGAGCTTGCATCCAGCATGGCTCACGATATGAAAAATCCACTTGGGACAATTAGAACTGGGATAGATATTCTAAAAAGAAACATCGAGAATAATCCCGAAATAGATAATGTAATCCATCGTATGGATAGAGCAGTTTCTAGAATGTCTCATCAAGTAGAAGATGTTTTAAACTATGTCAAAAAAACACCACTTTCAGTTAAAGCAGTTCAAATAAAATCAATAATTAATTCCACAATTGAATCACTAGACATTCCAAAAACAATTCAAATAACAATTGAAGGGGATGATATTACAATCAATTGTGATGAAAAAAAGATGGAAGTGGTATTTATCAACTTACTCTTGAATTCTATACAATCCATTGATCAAAATCAAGGAATAATATCAATCAGAATAAAACAAATAAACAAAAATGCAATAATCGAGATAGAGGACAGCGGATCTGGAATTCCTGATGAAGTTATAAATGACATTTTCAAACCATTAATAACTACAAAACAAAAAGGAACGGGTCTTGGTCTTGCAAGCTGCAAAAACATCATAGAGCAACATGGTGGTTCAATTTCATTTCAAAACAACCCTACAATTTTCACAATTGCCATTCCAATAGAACAAATTGTATCATGAAACACTTGTCAGTAAGTCTTTTATGACATCAAAAGTCATTTAACAAGAATGAACGAGAATAGTAAGACCATACTGATTGTAGATGATGATGTGGATTTGTTAGAGAATACTGCTTTTATGATTAAGGGCATGGGGCATGATGTCTTTACTGCAAGGGATGGGGACGAAGGAGTAACAAAATACAAGGATGTAAAGCCAAATTTGACGTTCATGGATATCAGAATGCCAAAAATGGACGGATATGATGCATTTTTCAAAATCAAACAGTATGATTCACACGCAAAGATTATTCTTGTTACAGCATACAACCAAGATGAAAAAAAATACCTCAAAGCCAAAAGCATGTCACTTGTAGACGCCATATCAAAGCCATATTCCTTTGATACGCTGGAAGAACTAATCAATAAACACGCATAGCTTACGTTTTCCCAATCTTTTTGATTATTGCGAATCTATTTTCGTAGAATTCTATTGACTCTTTTACGAATTTATAATACCAATTTTTGATTTCTTTATCTTCAAAGATTTTTTTGAGTTTTGAACTTTCAGTAGTTTTAGATTTTGGTTCTGGAGAAAGAAAAAGATGTGTGTAAAACCAACAAGACAGTTGCTCTGCTAGCTTTTTTTCCTCGATTGATTCAAAGTTTTCCTGATATTTTATGGATAAATATGCAAGTAGTTCAAAAACTGGAAATTTAGATAATTTTGTCACCTGAATATTGTCAAGAAAAATACCTCCTGCCAATGTTTTTAATTGATATACGTCATTACCAACGATTGATTTTAGATACTCCCATTTTCCAAACACCCAAGGTAAAACATGTGAATAATGTTTTGCCATAATGTCTATCTCCTTGTTTGTAAGTTCCAATACATCAAGGCAATAGAGCATACCGTGGACAGATAGTCTATAAACATCAGATAGTGCACGATCCTGATTTTTACCTTCAACTACAACCAACCCCACATCTAAAACTCCGGGAGAATGTTTTTCACGATCCTTTCTTCCTTTTAGCAGTCTTCTATACTCTTTTTCTTTTGTTCTAATGCCTGAAGTTTCATTATGTAACACTATTTTTGCTATACCCCAAGTTGTAAGTGGACCATGCAATGCTAGAATTTCTAACATTTTTTGCACATTATAGTGATGTTTGATTGTAGATTTTCTTCGAAATGAATAACTGCCAAAAAGTTGCTTTGCCTTGGGCAGAACATACATCTTGTATGATTGTAAATTACCATAAACTATTGGTTCTAAAGGCATACCGCATTTTCTCCTCTTTTGCTTTATAACAAATACAGTAAATAACTTTTGAAATGCCCGACGAACATTGCCAAAAACGTAGCAGTTTGCAATTGCCATATGCAAAATGTAGAAGCAAAATTCAAAAAATTTGTATTTCTTGTGGGCAAAGACCCTTAGAACAATTCAACGTTAATTCCTCTTATGATATGGAATGTTTGCAAATTCTTGTACCAAGAAATTAGACTTGCTCACATAAAAAAGGCATACCGCAAACAAACAATTATGCACTAATACTGTTTATTCAATCAATATGATATGAACACAGGCAAAGACTCCGTAGTTGATTGTACCTTGACATGTACCACTACAGTATTGTTTTGTTCTCCAAAGTCGTTAGTTTGTGTTCATTTTTTCCCGTGACCTGATGATGATGATGCCTCAAAAATTAAACCATTCAGACTACAAATTTTCAATATTGACACATGTTGTTATTCTTGCTTTTTTACTTTCACAAAAATAGAACAAAACATGTGTAACCAAATCTGAGAGATGCAGGAATTGAGAACAAAAATTATGAAGATTGGCACCATTTTGGTATTTTTAATTTTGCTCACTGTTTTTACATTACCCTCATTTGCAGAATCTGTGATTTCTATAGAAACAAATGCTAATTCATACAAGGAAGGAGAGACCATAGTGATTTCAGGTAAAGTAAGTGCTATCATAACAGGCACCCCTGTAACAATGCAAATTTTCAGCCAAGGTAATTTGGCAGATATTGCACAAATCATGATAGCACAAGACGGAAGTTATTCACACACAGTAATTGCAGAAGGTCCTCTATGGTCTAAGGCAGGAGAATATACAGTAAGAGCATCATTTGGAGAAGGAAACACTGCAGAAACCAAATTTAGTTTTTCACCAAAAACAAACGTACCTATTACAACAAATACATTTGAAGTAGATGCTGGCAGTTATGGCACATTTGATGTGGAATATTCCATAGATGGCGGAACTGTAAAAAATATGTTGATAGACGAAAATATTTTTGCATTAATAGTGATAATTGAATCCATTGATGATGGATCTATTTCATTAGAAATTCCAAGAGAAATACTTGACGCAAAAAAACAGGATAAAACAGATGAAGCATTCATAATAATAATTGATAGAATTGAAGCACCATACAGAGAGACAACAACAGATTCAGATTCTAGGATAATCACAATTAACTTTGAAAAAGGTGATTCAAATATTGAAATTATAGGCACTACAATAATTCCAGAATTTGGTACTATTGCTGTAATGATTCTAGTTGTTGGAATAATTAGTACGACAGTTCTGGTATCAAAAAACAAGAATTTGACAATATTACCAAGAATCTAATTTACATTCTTTCTTTTTATTTTTAATTGTAGAATAGTAAAATGTAATTATTGGTTTTTACATTTTTCAGTCATCAAATTCTCTAAACTCGCTATCTACAATATCAATCCAAAAAAATATTTGCCAAGACCTGTTTTATTATGTGCATATCAAATGTCTACTTTTGATCCACCTAAAATCACTCTCCAACTAGGTGAAATTGCTGAAGTAAATCTCGTAATTTCTATTGACGATACAGCAGATACTAATGTATACAATAATCTGTATCTGATAGGGATTTGGAAAGAAGAAGGCAAAATTACAGAATCCACATCAACCTCAATCAGATTACATATCGGAAAAGACTTTGGAGTTATAGGCTCAACTACCAATACTATTTCACCACCATACAAACAGTATAAAGAAGGTATGTCGATAAGTGAAATATATTGTAGGCCTGATTTTGTATTAGTGAAAAAACTAAATGGTTTTCCTGCATGTGTAAAATCTGAAACAAAAATAAAATTGATTGAACGTGGATGGGCAATCTAAAAAATTTAGACTAAATATAGAATCATTAGGATTTTAATCATCATATCTTATGCCTCATGTATTTTCGATAATTTTTTCTAATTAAAAGGAAAGATTCATGCCTATAGTTCCAGAAGGAAAGTGCAAAATCTACCATCCTGACTATATTCCCCGCGCGTTATGTCCCTGATCAAATTTGAACCAAGTTTTGATATATTTGACGCTTATGAAATAGAATAATATAATTGACTAAATAGCACAGATGTAAAAATCATCAAAAAATTGTCATAATGCTTGTGCGTGAAATTCTGAGTTTTCCTTCAACCTAAATCTGAAGTTGTAATTATGAACATCAAAACAGAATCCCAAATTTTGTATGTCTCATGTCTGAAAAATTGGTAATGATGTAAAGTTTGTTTGGTAAACTTTTATTGAAACCTATTTCACAATAACCTTCTGATAATATCTCCTAAAACCTATATCGTCTTAATTATCAAAGAAAAATAATATGAAATTTAATCAAAATATGCTATCTGGACTAAATGGGATTATCCCTGGTGGCATCTCTGTTGAAGATTTTACTGCAATTACAAAAACAAATGCTGTTGATTCACAAAAAATTCTAGATTGGTATATTAAAACTGGAATTGGGACAAAACAAGAAAACCAGTATTATTTTGAAGATGGTGATAAGCTGAAAGCCGCAATTGAATTAATAAAAAATGGTAGCCCACTAGATGAAATTTCAATTATGCTTGACTGGAAAGATTTTGAGGGATTAGTTGCTGAAATTTTATATTCGAAAAACTTTGCAATTATAAAAAATCTGATTCTCACCAAACCACGAATGGAAATTGATGTCATTGGTATCCGATTAGGAATTGCTATGTTAATTGATTGTAAACATTGGAAACGCTACAGTCATTCCACGTTATCTTCAGCAGTGAAAAAACAAATTGCAAGGACAAAACATTATATTTTAAAAACTCCAAGTGCCATAGCTGTGCCTGTAATTGTGACTTTATACCACGATAAGATAGACTTCATAGACAAAGTACCTATAGTTCCGATTTTTCAATTTTCATCATTTGTAGATGAATTTTATGGTAATCTTGATCAAATGAACCCTATAGGAACAAAGTAATTATGAATAATGTGACACTTCCAATCATGAATCCCTTTGTTATTTTTAAGGAATTATCCAATGCTTTAGAATAGTCCTCGTATATTCCCTGTCCCATAACTTTTACATCTGTCTCATTTTCCAAAATTTCAAATTTCGCTGAGGTTATTTTTGATTCTGCATTATTTGCAATTTCTAAAAACCATTTTGATAGTTTTTCTGCACCTGTGATCAATCCTAATTGATAGTATCCATTTCTGTTCCTGGCTTTAACTGGTGCATAGTGTGTATCTGAAGTACAAATCTCTAATAATTGATAATCTCTCTTTGCAAAATTCTCCACAATTTTCTCTCTTACTCCGTTTTCCATATTGTTTGCATCTGCCCATCCAAGAAAAAATTTCTTACCGTTAATTTTTAGGCATACTATTCCTAAACCTCCCATTCCTAAATCCTCTGTCCATACATCCATGCTGTCTGAATTCGCATATCCGAATTCTATGGGATAACTGTCCTTTGTAATTAAAGAATCAAGACAAGACTTTGCTGCTTTTAGCATGTCTTCTCCGTCTTCTTTTGAAATTTCTTCACCCATAGCATTGTGGCAATCTACAATCAATATTCTGGTATAGTTTCTATTTTTGGCATACTGTTCGATTTCTTTTTTCATATAGTTTGGAATATCTTCCATACCATGTGGTGATAACGAGAGAAACAATAACGGATTATTTCCAAAGAGTAACCCTGTGACTCTGGTTTTGTTAATTTGAACAGTTACTGGTTCTGTGCATACAAGTCCATCTTCTTTGACTGTGCTTTTGTCTAGATTTTTCAAATAGTTTTCAACTTCGTTTTTTGATGGAAGGTTTAACGAGTGATCTGAAATACTATGCATTATCATTGCTGACGAATCTAGGTTTTTGTAAATCAAATATGGTATGTTGCTTCCTCCTACTGGATGATATGGACCTGGGTGAATCTCAGGTAATACCATCCTGAATTCTGCGTCTCCACTTGATGAACGAAGTCTTATTTGAGATGTGGATACTTTGGTTTTATACGAACGCTGTTCAATGATCTCTTCAGCTTCTGTAAAATCATTTCCTTGTGATGCCAAGTATGCTTGTATTGTTTTATGTGTACTCTCCATCCCTGGTCTTCCAGCTCTGTCTGTTAATACAGACCAGACACTGGCAATTATCAAAAATGCTGCTCCGAATCCTATTGCCATTGGATCTGTCAACATCGAATCCCACATATCATAAGGAATCATTACTAAGAACATGGCAAGTGGTTGGACCATGCATATGGCCCATGCTTTTCTAATACTTGCTCCTAACGTTGTGGTGAAAATACCAATTCTAAAACTAGCAAATAGGAACATTCCATATGTTACAAAAAACAATGATGTATCTTTTACCAGCACGACACTTGCAAGCAATCCCATCAATAGTGTCGCAATCCACAACATATTTCCAAAAAGAGATGCATGTAGCGATTTTGAATATTCTTTTTTTCTAGTAAACTGTGTATCGATTAACTGGGTTAATGCTAATATTCCAACTACCAATGAAATTCTAAACCAAATCTCATCTGAACCTAGATATCCAAAATAAACTGTAGCTGTAATTACCGCTGCAATTACTAATGATCCTACAAGAGAAAAGTAATGTGATGCTGGATTAATTAATGTAAGGGAAAACCTATTGTGTATATTTGAAACATCATCTGAAGATTTTTCCATGTCCTATCGAGGAGCTAAAAATATATCAATTAACCATGAAGCCACAATTAAGCTAATTGGAATTGAAACAACAATTTTTGGATCAATTTTGAATCCCTTGGTCTCATCTTCAAAGAATCTCATGAGACCTCCACTTGATGCTGGCAGAGGTGCCCCTTTCTTTTTACTGCTCATTACTGTTTTTCAAAGCTTGAATTTTGACATAAATACTTTATTGTTTATTCTTTAACTTTTCCATTGTTTCTATGAGGGAATTAATCGATCTTAGAATCTCTTGTTGTTTTTCATGATTGGTCTCATGTTCTAATTCTTTGGATAGTTCGAATAATTTTTTTCCTAATGTGATCTCTATACCTGTTTTTTCTGTCTGTTGCTTGACTTCAACAGGAATTTCTTTTTTTTCAGGCTCTTTACCACAACTAATGCATAATGCATGACCTTCTTTCATTACTCTTACTCCTGAACAATATGGACACGGCTCACTTAGCAAAGTTGCTCCTTTCAATAGCATTTCAGCTGCCTTTTTTGTAAGATCTTTTGACATACCATAAGTTAGAAATTCTCTCTAAAAAATACAATTATTTTGTAATTTTGTTCATATTTCAAACAAGGCTTAATAGTGCGTAAAATCGGAATAATTTAGAACGTATGGCGGTAATTTGTAATACATGTGGTCTTCCTGAAGATCTATGCGCTTGTGGTGAACTTGCTAAAGACAGTACAAAAATTATAATTCGTTTGGAAACTCGACGATTCAAGAAAAAAGGAACTATGATTGAAGGATTAGATCCTAAATTAAATAATTTGGAAACTGTCGCCAAAGAATTAAAGAACAAATATGCTTGTGGTGGAACCGCAAAAGATGGTTACATATTTCTTCAAGGTGATCATAGAGATACAATCAAAGACACTCTGATTCATTTAGGATTTCCTGAATCCAGCATCGAGCTCCATTAGATGGGCATTGCAAGTACTAGATAAAATTCTCCAAATTATGGGTATTCCACATTTAGCACTTTTGTCTGTCATATTTGGTATGATGTTATTGTCATTTCCATTTGGATTATTTGTTGTATTTAATACCGATATTGGAGATGACATTAATTTTCAATACCCGTTAAACAATCTTGATATTTTCAAAGAAATTGATCATATTATTCCATCTAATATTGAAATTGGCGATGTCTTTATTGTTTTATGGTCTATCTATGCTATACTTTTTGCAATATCTATGTTTGGTCCTGATAAAGGATTTCTAAAAACATTGTCTACTCATCTCAGTCATGGAAAATTAGAACCAAAATCAAACTATATGATTACTGTCACAAAATGGTTTTCAATTCTAATCCTACTATCTATAATTATTGATCTCATTCAACAAGGATTCGGTATAGTCACTGTTCCCCCATCAATTGATAATAATTTGGCTCAGTTTTTGTATGTGAGCCTGTCTCCACTCGTTGAAGAGTTTGGATTTCGAGTGATTCTCATAGGCTTGCCTCTTTTTGTGTTTTATTCACACAAACTATCAATAAAACATTTTTTCAAATCACTTTGGAATCCAAATCGTAATTTGCATATCTATGATTTTAGAAAAGCTCTGTTTTTGATAGTTCTGGTTGGTATCTTTTTTGGGCTAGCTCATATTATGACTGGTGAACCGTGGAGTGAAGGAAAATTTGCACAAGCCACTGTAAGTGGAATTATCCTTGGTTGGCTCTATTTTAGATTCGGTTTGATACCTGCAATTCTTGTTCACTGGGGAACAAATTATTTTATATTTTCATATGCAAATTTTGTATCTCAAATTAATGAAATGACAATTGAGACAGCATTTTCACATCCTCTAATAAACACAATGGAAATATTGTTTTTAATATCTGGTATATTTTCCGTATCTATGTTGCTGATTAATTATTTTAATTCAAAGAAAGAACAAAAATTAAAAATTGAATAGTATGTTATTCAAAATTTAATTGGTGATAATTTTAAATTCACTTAAAGATTTAGTGCAAGCTTCAAGCCTTTGTACCTGTTTCTTATTGTGACTTCTGTCACACCCGCCGCTTCTGCAACATCTCTTTGAGTTTTATTTTCACCATTTGTAACACATGCAACATAAAGTGCTGCTGCTGCTAACCCCATTGGGTCTTTTCCTGCAGATATTTTTTGCTCTTCTGCAGTTTGCAGTATTTTGGTAGCTGCTCTTTTTGTCTTTTCTGATAACCCTGCCTTACTTGCAATTCTTGATATGCATTTTACAGGATCTACTACTGGCATTTTCAAATTGAGTTCTCTTAATAATAGGCGATAGCACCTTGCAATGTCTTTTCGTTTTATGTTGCTTGCTTGTCCAATATCTTTTAGTGTTCTTGGTGTTTCTGTATCTCTACATGCAGCATAAAGGGCAGATGCAATTAATGCTGAAATTGAACGCCCCCTTACAAGCCCCTTCTCTAATGCTTTACGATAAATGTAAGCCGCCTTTTCAATAACTGCATCGCCTACTGCTAATTTATCTTTTAATCTGTCTAATTCACTAAATGCCTGTCTAAAGTTTCTATCAACAGGTTCATGAACTTGACTTCTACTATCCCATGTTCTTAGTCTTTCGATAGTACTTTTCATAGCAGAAGTAAGTGGTTTGCCTGTAGCATCTCTGTTTTGAGGATTGATGACCGTTGCTAATCCCATATCGTGCATTGCCAATGAAGTTGGTACTCCTGCTCTACTTTTGTTTTCACCTTCGTTAGAAAATGATCTCCATTCCGGACCTGATTCATCAACTTTGTCAGTAATTACAAAGCCGCATTTTCCACAGAAATTCTCACCTGTGGTTGCGTCTGTGACTAACGTACCTTGTCCGCATCTTGGGCATCTGTCCTTTGGATTTACATTTTTAACCATTTTTTTTCCTTTCAAAACTTTTTATGATGATATTTAACCATTGCTGATTCATTTCTTATAAATCTGATGGTGATCTTTATCTAAAATCGTCTAATTTGTCTAAAACAACATGTGATTCCATTATTCTTAGTCTAAAATATTTTTAATTTTTGTTGTAATCTCTGGTTTCTCATTTTGTTCTAGGAGAAACTTCAGATCTTCCATATTGTCTACATCCCACATTATTCTTTTTACAAAAACAAGTGCTACGTTTCTTGTGTATTTTTTTGCAGTGTTCATATGAATTTTGTAACTGTCTTCATCATAATGTGTTATCATCAAATCTATTGGCATTCTTACAAGCGCATTTGTACCATCAAATCTTCTAGATGGTACAACTATTGCAAAATTTGGAGGTACTTTGTAGTTTAACATGAAATCGATATCTTGGGTTTTGATAAATGGTATATCTTGGGGGAAAACAATTGACGCATCAAATTGATTTTCTAAAAGATATTTGTCAGCTAGAGCCACTGCACCATTGACACTTTTTTCTTCATTGTCTGGGATGATTATGGCATTGTATTTTTTGCCAATCTCAATAGCTTTTTCTTCTTTTGTTACAATTATTATTTTTTCAATTTGTGGTGAAATTGATAATATGTGTAATATTTCCTCTAACATGATTTTGCACAGATCTTCTTTTTGTTGTGACGATAAATCCAAACGTGTTTTTGCTAGAGAGAAAGTCTTTACAGGAATGATTGCTGCAATTTTCAAATTATACGTGTATTTGTTTTAAGATAAAATTTGCTAATGCGTCTTCAGCTAGTTTGTTGTTCATGGTAATTTTTGTTTCATATACTTTCATATCTAGACTTTGAATTTTCTTTACAAGTAATCTGTCTTTTGCATCTACTACTATGTTTGAGCATACATCTGAATACATTTTTGCAAGACCGTACGCGTTTGCTTCAATTCCTGCGGCCTCCATATATTTTGCTGCTGGTCCACTGATGGCTTTATCTCCAATAAGCGGACTAACTGCAACGACCTTCTTTTTGATTTTTGAAAGCTCTTTTCTAATTCCTTTGATTTGTAACATTGGACCAATAGATGTCAGTGGATTTCCTGGTGCCAAAATTACCATGTCTGCATCATGAATTGCATTTACTGCTTCAGGATTTGGACGAGCTTTGTCTGCTCCTATATATTGAATTCCTTCAACGGGGTCTCTTCCACGATGTTTTACCCAATATTCTTGAAGATGTAATTCTCCTTTGTCTGTGATTATTCTTGTTTCTATACTGTTATCTGTAACTGGAATGATGTTTGCACTGACTGCAAATTTTTCACACATCCATTTTGTAATGTCGCTCAAATTTTTACCATTTTTTAACATGTTTGTTCTTATCAAGTGAGTTGCTGCATCTCTATCGCCAACTCTAAACCAAGTCTCTTCTCCAAATACTTCCATCTGTCTTAGAAAATTGAATGTGTCTTTTTTGATTCCCCATCCTCTTTCTTGATCTAATAAATCTGCCAGACCATAAACGATAGTATCAATATCTGGACACACGTATAATCCATAAAGCCAATAATTGTCCCCTACGTTACTTATTACGTTGACTTTGGATTCTTGAGCTACTAATCCTCTGACTAGTTTGACCGAACCTGTTCCTCCTGCTAGTACTGTAATCATTCCATTTTCTCCTAAAACTCTAAAGCCATTTGTTGTTACTCCATATTACTTTTTCAGAAATTCCCGATCTAATTTTTGAGGATAAGTTTATTACTAATTAATTGTCGATTTTATTCGTGTCTAGGACTGTCTTTTTAGCAGTTTTGATTGCAGGTTTGATCGTAATTGGTTCAGGTTCTTCTGTTTGGGCAGCACAAGTTGATGCTAAACTTAATCCTAATAGTAACACTTCTCCTTTCTCTTATAATTATCAGAAAACCATATTTATCGAATATCCAAATGGTGGAAAGTTATTTGATGAACTACATGAAAAGGAATGGACAGTTAGTGGTTCTGCAGATGCGTCCAATCCCGGCGTTCAAAAATTAATTGCAAGTCTTAACCAGAAGATTCAATCTGATGGAAGCCATGCAAAAATCTCTGATCTCAATGTAACTTATGATTTTCATCTTAAAGGCAGAAATCTTAACACTTCTGTTGATTACAAAGTAATTCTAAAAGGTACTTTGACTGATTATGTAATTACAAAAGATCAAGTTCGTACCCTAGTTGATCTGGGTTGGAGAGGAATGAGTACTAATGAATCTGTTGTAATCGACGGTGTAGAAATCAACTTACCAATATCCTTGTTAAAAGATCAAGAGCCTGCAGTGTATGATGTTCTTGCAGGAACTGAGGCAGATACAATATTATCGAAAGGTCTCATCAATGCAGATTACATTTTAGAACAACCAATGACTAATTGGCACTTTTTGTTTGATCCTACTGGAGTCACTTCCGACGCTGCCACATTTGGACTAGATGAATCTATCTCTGGATTTGTTGTATCTAGCTGGACAATGGGTGAGAGTAGTCTTAGAGAAGGAAGACAAGTAGAAAGAGTTTCTGAAGCACCGGTGTCTGCTGATCAAAATTACGTAGTTAGAAGTGTTCAATCATCTGATCAGGGAAATATTGCTGCGATTGGATTCGGTGCGCTAGATGTACTTGATGGTTTAGAAATTGCAGGGATTACTCCAACTCCTCCAACAGGTTACCAAACAACTTCCACTGGAGATTTTCCGGTGACAATTGTTTATGGCATGGCAGGAATGGCTGCAATTGGCGGTATTGCATTTTTCATCTTTAGTAATAGATCACTAAAGAATCAAACAATCGGTCAACAAGGAATTGATCCAGGTAGATTAGTAAGTTATCAAACAAGTGCATCTGCCGGTGGTTATCAAACTAACAGGGGAGAAGCACAGCTTGCTGATATCTCTGATTACGAACAGACTAGAAGTGTGTATGAAGACCAAAAACCTAGTCCACCTCCATCTCTTCCTAGTACCAAAGAGGAAGCAGCATGTGGTTGTGCTGCGTCTGCGGAAATTGGTTCTGAGTGTGATTGTGAAATGCATGGTTCATGTTTATGTGATGCAACATGCAGATGTAATGCTAATATTTGTAAAGACCAAGCCTCATCAATGAGTTAAAATCTTACAAATTCAAATATTTTAAAACTTGGTTCAAATTTGAAGAAAAAAGTTTAGACAAAATTCAATGATTTTAGATGTTATTGTGATTTGGGTTCAAATTATAACGGGAGCATAATGTGCTGGGGGTATAGATAAGAGTCTCACGTTTGACTACATACTAACATTATAACTAAAATTACAATTATTCAATGAAAATTTCTGATCGCAATAATCTGATAGTAATACTTAAGATCATTATCACAAAAATTCATCTGTGAACATTTTCATTATTGCTATAGTTGGCATAGTTGCATTTTTGGCAATATTTTTTGTATTATTCCCTCCACAAAATGACGGTTCGCTTATTCCCCAAATAATAATAAAACCAGAGCATTATGCTATTGAAATCACCGAATTAAAAGAAACATATCTTGTAGGTGAGTCCTATTCTTTTTCTTACATTTTGTATGGCTTTGGTGATCCTTGTGGTGGTATATACATCACTTATCCAATAAACAAGACTGATAGTTCTGGAACTGGTTTCATACCGTCATGTCTAAAAACAATTCAAACTGATTTTGTCCTAGATATCAAAAAGACATACGGCACAACATATGGTCATATTGCACTGCAAGAATCTGGAAACTATGCAGTAAAAGTCACATTTGAAAAAGAATCTAATGGTCCAACTGTAGCCACAAAAAGTTTTCTTGTAGTTGATGTTGCACCAACAGATCATGACATTCTTGACAAAAAATCATTTGTTGCAGACAAGTATGGAAAAGTTACACTTGATGGAAAAGATGCACTTGACATATGTAGTGCTCTAAGAATACCATGTCCTACAAACCCAGTATCATATGGCAAGCTGTTAGATGAAAATAACGTACTTGTTAAAATTTCTGGAACTAGTGATTTTGATGCTAAACTAAACCAGACACACGTGTGTGTTACAAGCAAAACAGAAACAACATGTGAGATGAGAAAATGAAGACTAGATTTTTGATAATTATTGCAATCATTGCAGTTTCTATAACTTCTGTTTCTCTTGTGTATAATCAAGAAATCAAACTAGCTACAGATATGATGATTAGTGGTGAAAAACCTAAACTTTCACACATTCCTGATCCATTATGTTTTGTAATTGATAGAGCAACTGAAGGATCAGGAAGGGGTGTAACTATGGATGCATGTTTTCCATTAAGTGACTTTGAAACATTAGAATGCACTAAATCAATGCTTGAACACATCTACAAGTACACAAATCTACTTGATGAAAAATTTGATGGGAATTATTTTCGAGATTTGATAGGATTGCCTGATGGTATATCTGAGGAGGAATATGATAAATGTGCTGATGCTATTTATGAAAAAAGAGAATACCTGTCAGAAAATATGGAATTTGAACCATTTTCTATTGTACAGGGAACCAAAATCCAATTAGAGGGAATAATCATGGATATGAGGTTAGGCCCTGATCATCAATATTCATTTTTTACAAATGATCCTCGCTATACATTCAGCACTGGCTCTGAAGGAATCACTCTTGAAGGACTTGATTCTAAAGATGATTTACATGGAAAAATTGTAAAACTATCTGGAACACGGACACAAAGAGACTTGGGAATTAGAGTAGATGATTTTGTAGTGACAGGTTCACTAATTTCTTCACCTAAAATTCCCAACCCTGTTTTGAATGCCAAAGATACCGTAAATGTCTCCCTTGATGATCTGTATGAGAATCCTGATCAATACTATAACAGGTTTGTTCGTGTTGCAGGGGAGTTGAGCGAACATGAAAGGGAGATATTGTATGCCGGAGTTGGATGCAATACTGCAAAATATACTACAAGTGATGAATTCGTTTCAGATGGTCCAAGTTCCAGACATTTGCAAGATGGTGATAAAATTATTGGTGTAAGAATTGGAACCTCTGATGATCTTGGTAAAGTCAAAGAACAATTACCTAGTGAATTGAAAACCAACAAAGTAACTGTCATGGGAATTTTTGTTCCAAGTGTTGTAGAACAAGGACATTGTGATCATGTTATTCATAAATCTGGATATATCTTGACAAAACTTGATGATATTAAGATAGATGATGGATGTGTCAAGACAACATTTCCTGATGGCTCGGGAATGGTTGTATGTGATTAGAAAATGAAAATTAGACTTTTACTCTTGATGGAGAAAGTAAAAGATATGCCTGTCATGCCTTATACAGGAAATTTTTAAAATATACTTAAATTTCATATTTTTTCCTGTGTAGTATATAAAGATGCAAATCAAGGCTAGTTACACAGGAAAATTTCATAAAATTAGTAAATCTTAAATAATTTCCTGGGTAATGCCATTTATGGTAAATGTGGTAAAGAGAAGAATAGGAAACCAGGATTACTACTATTTGTATCATGACTCAAAAAAAGGCAAACGTAAGCAACACGAAGTATATCTGGGAAAAACAATTCCAGAAGACATCGAAGAAAGAAAAAAGAACCTTGCACTAGAAATAGAAAGAGATGAATGGATTCCAGAACTTGAAAAAATCCACACAAATTTCAAAAAAGAAATAAAGAAAACACCACCTTCAATACAAGAAAAAAATCTAAAGGATTTTTCTATCAAATTCACATATAACACACAAAGAATTGAAGGCTCTACTTTAACTCTCAAAGATACAACACTTCTTTTAGAAGATGGTCTAACTCCGTCAAATAGACCTCATAGAGATATTAAAGAAACTGAGATACATCAAAAGTTGTTTCTAGAAATAATGAAACAAAAAGAGGATCTGTCTTTGGATGTGGTTAAAAAATGGCACAAAAAACTATTTGCACAAACAAAACCTGACATTGCAGGATTACTTCGAGATTATAATGTGAGAATAGGTCAAAGTAAATTTACTCCACCACCACATACCTCTGTAAATCTTTTGGTAAGTGGATTCTTTAAATGGCATAATGCAAACAAACAGAAACTAAATCCAGTAGAGCTTGCGGCATTGGTGCATTTGAAATTTGTTACCATTCATCCATTTGGAGATGGAAATGGCAGAACCACAAGACTGATGATGAATCATGTTCTAAACAAGTTTGACTATCCTTTATTGAATATTGATTATAGTGATAGACGATCATATTATAACGCTCTTGAAAAATCACAAACAAAAGATGATGATTTGCCCTTTTTACAGTGGTTCATGAAACGATATCTCAAAACTTACCAAAATTATCTCTAGCCAATAATTTTGAGACTAGGCTCAACTTTTAGGAATAATTCAAGTTTTTCAGAATCATCCACCTGTGAATTTTTGTGTAATGTTGTATTAATCCAAACAAATAACGAGACTCCTCCAATGACTGCAAACTTTACTCCTTTTTTGAAAATTTTCTTTAAAAATCCATTGTTTGTATCCTCTTCTGATTTATTGGGAACAATCAACATGCCTGTCGGAATTCTAAAAAATCGATGTTCCTCTCCGTTTCTAGCAATTTTCTTATTTGTAATTTCAAGTAGACCAATTGATTTCATCTTTTGTAAGTGATGAATCACCAAGCTTACTTTGAGGTCTAATTTTTTTACAATCTAATTTGTATACATTTCTTTATCAATTAACAATTTTATGATGTCACGACTAGATTTGTTACTTAATAATTCACCAAGTAATTTTAATTTTTCATCCTCAGAAGAAAAAATCTTAATTTTATCAAAATTTTCATTATCTTCCTTGATTTTTTCCACTGATTGTTAGAAAATCTTTGACTAAAAAAATTATTAAGTCTTATCAAAATCTTTTCTTTCAATCTTAACGGTTTATCAGTACTTTCCAATTTCCTTTTCAAATAGAAGAATCCTCTTCTAGAAATTCCAATTTTTTTTGATTTTTCTTCAGTTAAGTTTTCAATTATTTGTCTAATCTTCTTTTGATAGTCAACATATTCCAAAGTATCTTCTTTGAATACACCCATAATCCTGATTTTCTCAATTCGTTTGATTCCTTGCCGAATATAATGAATAGAATTTTTGAGAGTTTTTCACTGGAAACACATATAATTATTTGCATATTTTGGCCGTTTCAAATATTTTAGGATAAATTAATCATACATTTTTTAAAAAATTGTGTGTGCTGGGAGTAACCCTCCTTCTGTTTTCACGATATTACGCTTTGCAGCCTACCTGAACTCGGTACAGGATCCTATAGTTCTGTTTGGCTTTGCTCCATGTGGGACGTCTCTTTCATTCCTTCTCTGGAAATCTCAGGTTTTGCCATCATCGTGCGCCAGGTTGGATTATTTTCTGCTCCGTTGCCAATCATCTCTGATTATCCATCTCCGGATCACATTTCCTGTATGGAGGGAGGAGTTTCCTCTGCCGTAGCAGTGTGTCGTGCTCCAGCTCACACATCTTAGTTGTATTTTTGATTTAATTTGAAGATTGTCTTTCTGGTTTTTTGCCTGTTATAAACAACGTTCCAAATTCTCGTTTCCATTTTTTCTTACTTTTCAAATCTTTTACCTGTTTTGTCTTTGTTTCAAACCCTGCATTTTTAAAAAATTTTTTCCATTCTTGTTTTGAATGCAAGTGCATCTGAATCTTCATCATATTTGCCCATTTTGTGGTTGCTATGTTGTCTGTATAAAAATCAGTTCCACAAAAAAATTTTCCGCCTGGTTTTAATAATTTGTATATCTTTTCAAGAGCAACCTCTATTGAATCCGCATAGTAAAGAGACTCCATTGAAAATATAACATCAAACTTACTTTGATATTTCAAAGATTCGATATTTTTATGAATGTATTTTTCTTTGACGGTTTTTTTCTTTGCATTGGCTTGTAAGATCATGTTTTTGCTTTTGTCTATGCCTATTACTTTTTTACAATGATGTTCTTCTGCGATTCTTCTTACTACCCAACCATTGCCACATCCGACATCTAGAAACGAAAATGGTTTGTCAAAAGAAACTGTTTTTAAAAATTGTATTACATTTTTTCCATGTTCTTTCTCCATTAGTTCTGCTCTCCCGTTTTTAGCCCATTTATCAAAAGTCCTTCTTACTGAATCCATTATTTTGAGCCCTTCTCTTTTTCAATTATACTCTTCGTTTCACTGAGCTTTGCTATGAACGAGTTCTACGTTTTACTTATATTCAAATTTCTGAATGTTATTTTGAAAAGAAATTGCCAGACGAATCATGTCGGAATTGTGGAGGAGCGTTGATTGATTATTCTAAATGTGCTCAATGTAATAAAACGATTAAAATGATTTGCACGTCTTGCGGTGTTGGAACACTAGAACAATTCCATAGTCTTTGTGTGCCTTATGACCTTCTCATAAATAATATCTCAATAAACAAACCCGATGCCTCTTTTCTGGTAACACTGGCTTGATATCTGACAAATAAGACAAATTTTACGTATGATTTATTCCCAAGTTTTAAGTAATATGAGATTAGGATTTGATCTCTGTGAAACGAGAAACACTAGTTCTAAGTTTGATTCTATTGTTAATCATGCCTGTATATGCCAATGCTCAAAGCCCTAAACGAATAAGTATTATTGATAATTTTGGTAATTTTGATAAAGGAGAACCTCTTTTCATTTATGGACAAGTAGCAACTTTTCTTGATGACTCTTTTTTAATAATGCAAATCATCAATCCTGAAGGAGATTTATGTCAAATTCAACAACTTGTACCATTACCTAACGGTGCTTTCATAACAGATGCAATTCCCCTAAAAGGTAGGATATGTGGTTTGGTTGGAGAATATGAGGTTAAATTATTTTATGGCGATTATTCTACGACTACTAATTTTCAGGTAAATAGCAAATCTTTTTCTGAGCCGGATTCTGACATGCTAATTAAATCTGCAAAAGATTTACTTTCTAAAAGCATGTCTGTAATTGATGAAAAATTAGATGTTGATTCCACTTTCGTTAGTGGAATGGGTGATGTAATTGCATCAGATGATTTATCTAAAATAGAAAAAGCATATGTTGATCTATGGGTTGAATTTTATTCTGATGAATTTGTTTCTGAGATAACTCCTGTTCTTAGACCTGCAGTGTCATCCTCATTGGACTCTGTTTCACAAATGTTAACTGATGGAGAGATTTCTTTTGATATTGCAAAATCTATTGACAGATCAATCTTTTCATCTGTTTTCTATTATGAAATTGGTGATAAAGGTAAATCTATTGATCTACTCTCTGATGTGTTTGTTGATATTAGAAATATAAATCCAAAAAAAATACCTGCGACAAAAACTCTTACTTTTGATGAACTAGAAGAGACTTTGTTAAACTTGATGAAAAAATCTGATACTGTAATGAGTAGGCCTGTAAAAGAAGAAGTTGGCTTTATCTTTGCTAGGGGCACTGCACCAGTTCATACACAAGAAATTTCTGATTTAATTGATCTATTATCTAAGGCTAGATATCTTGATGTTGTCTCAAGAAAACAAAGTGACCTCTATCGATTAGTTCAAAATGATTGGGAGGGTGCAAGACTCTCTCTTGAAAATAAGGAGTCTATTGAAGACTTGCTTGCTTCTAGCGAAAGGGTGAATCACCTTCATCAATCTGCAATACTATTGAAAGAATTAGAGGATGTAGACCGTTTCATATCTTCGAATTCTGATGACAACTCTGATCTTGCAAATCTCCTCATGCCTGATTGGGAAGAACTCAAATCTGATCTGGAATTTGCATCGTCAGTTGATGATATTATTGAATCTGAAATCCAAATTAAACAAATGAAACAAATCATTGATATCTCCTCAAGAATCAGTAAGGCTGTAGAAATATCCCAAGCAAGTGGGGTTAACTCTAGCCTTATCTCTGATTGGAAATCCCTCTTAGAAAAAGTGGAGAATGCTGATTCTTCTGACGAAATTCTGAGTATTGTTTCAGAATTTGATCACACCATGACTGAATTAAGAGAAAAAAGAAATCCATTAACTATTTTAAAATTTGAATATCAAACAATGAAACAAAAAGCAGAACTCCAAGCTGATTACAATAATCTATTTCTCATTGACAGTGCACTGAAAATTCTGAATACTGCTGAACAAATGGGGTCTGGTAATCCATCTATTATGCGAATTGATAGAATTGAAGTTTTGCTAACTTGGGTAAGTGAACAAGTTCCTAAAATAAAATCTGAATTGAATTCATATGATGATGAATCTTTTAAAATACGTGCAAGTGACATCTTACAGAGATCAAAATCTATAGAAAATTTAGTAGAGTTGGGATTACGTACACACAAATTCTTACCCGGATACATTACTTTCACCGATTCATTTAATGAAAAAATTGATCAAGTAAGAGATCTTGTTATAAAAAACGATCTTGATCAAGCAGACAAACTAGTTCGAAATCTGTTTAGTGAATGGAATCAGGTTTCAAAAGCCTATAACGATGATCCATATGGTTCAAAAGTTGGTTATAGCGCTGATGAGATAAAACGCATAGAATATCGTGAAAGATTAGATGCTTACTCTAACATGGTAAATAATTTCTATAATGGTGAATTTTCCCCATATGCCAAAGAATATGATGCTATGATTTCAGATGCATACGACCTTATTGACTATGGAAATTTTGTCGATACTGAATTAAAAATCTTGGAAATTGGCCAATTTCTAAGTGACCATCTAGTTTTGAATAATTCTAGAATAATCTATGGTATTTCTTATGATCCGGAACAAAATATTTGGATAATTCAAGGCGCAGTTGAAAAGTCTATTTTTGATAGAAGAACACCTCTATACGTTACTGTTTTCAATATGGATGGAAGCACTCACAGTAGTCTGGAATTTACTGATACCAAACATGGTGATTTTTACACTCAGTGGATAGCACCGGCAAGTCCTGGTCTTTATGTGGTCATGTTACAATACCAAGATTCCAAGGCAACACAAATCGTATATGTCAAAGAACGTTTTGAAAATGTCTATACTCCATCGGATTTGAATATGGTTGAACTTGCACGTGATTTTGACGAATTAAAAACATTCATTGAAAAATTTGGTGGTGAGACATACAATGATGATTCCAAATTCTCTTCTACTCTAAATGATATTAAATTAGGTTTGAGTAATAAAGATGCAAAAAAAGTTGATGATAAATTAAATGATTTGAGACGATTAATTGAAAAATATCTTCCAATACGATCAAGATCTGCAGTCATTGAAGTTCAATATGAGGGTGATAGCCTTATTGTTTCTGGCGCAGTACAAAAAACAATAGCCTTTAGAGAAGATTTGTTTGTTGATGTGTTTGATCAAAGAGGTAATCTCGTAGAATCAATAGCGCTAAAAGATAATTCATCAGGCTTGTTTAATGAAGTTTTGTCACGTCCATTTGACTCTGGCGTTTATGTGGCTCAACTACAATATCATGATGTAGTTGTTACTGATTTTTTCACTGTTAGATAGTCACTTGTTTTTACTTTTCACTAAATTGAATAATTGTCTCACAGCTAATTTTGGATGGTATGTTGCCAATTTTATCATACTTGCTAATCCAAAATCTGCTTTAATGAAATCTAAAAATTCTTCAGGTTTTAATTCCTTGATTATGTCCAATTCTTTATCCCATTCTTCATCTGATAGACTAATCCATCTATCTTGAACTTTTCCGGCTGATCTGATTTTTGCCTGAATGTCCTTTTTCCAATTTTCCTCATATGGATACAGTGCTATTTCGTCTGTTTTTCCTGATTTTATTGCATCTGATGCAATTTTTCCTGCAACTCTTCCAAATTTTATCGCATATCTTATCCCCTCTAACACTAATGGATTAGCCTGACCTGCAGAATCTCCTACAAGAATCAAATTGTTGTATACTGTTTTTCTTGATAATCCGTCGTTTGGAATTAACCCATAATGAAATTCAATAGGAGTAATTTTTCCCAATTTGCCGATTGGACCAATTTTTGAGTCCATCAACTCTTTTAATCTCTCAGTAGGATCTATCGGCGATTCTGGTTTTCCAACCCCAACTCCTATTCTTACAATATTTTTTCCTACAGGAAAAATCCATGCATATCCTGCTGGAGAATATTTCTGACCAACCATGAGCCACCATGTTTCTTGATCTACATTTTCTGCTTTTACTTCATATTCTGCCCCTACTCCAAATCTTTCCCATTGTGTTACAAACCCCATAGCTTTGGAAACTGTTGAAGAAAATCCACTTGCATCAACAATAATTTTGGAATGAAATATTACATCTTCTTCCTTGTTTGTTCCACTTACTCCGACAATGTCTCCTTCTGCATTTTTTATCACATCTTTGATGTTAGTTTTGAGAAAAATATCTGCCCCCTCATTTTTTGCTTGCTCTGCTAACCATCGATATGTTTTTCTCACATCTAAAACTGCGGCTTGTGGAACTGTATCGCTAATTGTAACTTCATTATTTGGTGAACAAAACGAGTAATTTTTAATCGGATTATAACAGTCAGATGGAATACCAAATTCTTTTATGTTTTGTATCCATGTAACTCCACTGGTTCTAACTGACTGTGCAATTGTTTCTTCTCTCTCCAAAAGTGCAACCTTGATTCCATTTTTTGATGCTTCATATGCTACTGAAGAACCAGCAGGTCCACCACCTACTATTACTAAATCATAATGATATTCTACTGTCAACTTCTTTACTCTGTTGATCCTAGGATATAATTTTGAGGTATGATTTTATGTATAATTTACTGACTATTTTTTTAAAACTGGAGATCCAGTTCCGTCATTTTCTCTTTCAGAATCAAATGTACTCATATGTGCCAGATCTCTATGCATGAAGCTATGGATTTCCCCTGTTTTTTTTCTACAGAATTTACCATGTATTGTTTCTTGTATTTTTAATGTATCTTCATTTTCATGAAATAAGCGCTTTCCACAATCTGGACACGTTAATTCAGGCATGAAATTGCTTTGTATCAAATCTATTTAGATGTTTCAGAAATAAATATGGATATTTATTTTATTAACTTGTTTTTTAAACCGAAACTTTAGATGTTTAATTCATCTGTGTTTTGTTAATGACAGAATCTGATATTGCTTCTTTTGTACTTTGGTCTGTAATAACTGCAATAATTATGGGAATTACTGGTTTTAGCTACAAGTCTTACAACAGGAGAAGAAAAAATGAAAACACTCCATCTTGAAAAAAAGGGATTACGTGGTCTTGCTATTGCTGAAAGCTTTAGACAAAATTCAGAAAGATCCATTTTATCTGGATTGATAATGAGAAGGGATTTTGTAATTGATGGATTTGTTTTTGGAAGTGCTGCTTTAGAAGGCAATGATGTTACTGATCAAATATTGTCCATGTATGAAGAACTACATCGTTCCGATATTAGTTACTTGATAATTTCTGGGTTGATTGTTTCAATGTATAATATAATTGATATGAAAAAACTACATGCTTCTTTACAAATCCCTGTTATTGGAGTTACATACAATGAATCTGATGGAATAACAGATGCAATAAAACATCATTTTCCAAAATCTTTTGAATCTAAAATTAACGAATATGAAAAATTAGGTAAAAGAGAGATGATCACTTTGCATACCTCTCATGATCTTTTTGTACGATATGAGGGATGTACAATTTATGAAGTTAAACAACTCTTAAACGAATTAACTTTGCAAGGTTCTATTCCTGAGCCCCTTAGAGTGTCTCAATTACTTGCTAATGCATTACTTCAAAAAGGATTATCCTTCTGAAGCTGTTTTTCCACCATCTACATTGAGTATGGTGCCTGTAATCCAACTTGCCTCATCTGATGCCAAAAATAAAACTGCATTTGCAACATCCACTGGTTCTCCAACTCTTGCTAACGGCAATCTTTCTTCTAAAACTTTTCTTGCTTGTGGATCATCAAGATATGGTTTTATCATGCCCGAATTGATGATTCCCGGATTTACACAATTACTTCTGATGTTTCTTCTTGCATATTCTACTGCAATTGATTTTGTGAACATTGTTATTGCTGCTTTTGTTGCTGAGTATGCTGCCAAATGAACTCTTGGTATGGCTCTTTCACTTGAGATTGAACCAATATTTACAATAGATCCTTTTTTAGCATCTGACATTTTGTTTAACACAGCTTTTGTAATATGAAAAACTCCAAACAAATTGACATCGATTAATTTTTTAATTTCAGAATCTGGCATTTCATGAAAGTGAACTGGATCATTGATTGCACCTGCATTATTTACCAAAATATCAATTTTCCCATACGTGTCCATAATTTGATTAACTGTCTGTATTACTTGGGATTCATTAGTTAAATCACATGACATCGAGGCAGTGGATTTTTCATTTCCTATCTCTTTTCTTGCTTTTTCCAATCCTTCTAATTTTCTTGCAATGAGAATTACTGTAGCTCCTTCTTCTACAAATCTTTTTGCGACACCTTTACCAATATCACTTGATGCACCAGTAACTATTGCCACCTTGTCCTTTAATCGCATATTGTAATTTTATTGGTGTAGCTTATAGAATTTTTGGTAAATCGTAGTCATAATTAATATAATTATACTAAGAATTATTTGCTTTTTTGATGTATGCCAAAATCCCTGTATAGTCTAAATCTCCAAATCCTTTTTTTACTGCATCCGTGTATACCTCCTCTGCTTTTTTGATCATTGGTAGTTTTACCCCCAATAATTTTGAAGTGTCTGTGATAGTGCTAATGTCTTTTTTCAAATTTACAAGAGTAAAAGTAGCATCAAATTCATCTTGTATCATCTTGTATGCTTTATTCTCACTCATTCCAGTTTTAAAATAAGTTGAATTCAAAACATCTAGAAATATTTTTGGGTCCACATTTGCACTTCTTACTAATGTGATTCCCTCAGAGAGTGCAAGTGCAAGCATTGTGATTTGAAGATTCATTGAAAGTTTGACCAAATGGGCTACTCCATCTCCACCCAAAAAAAATGTCTTATTTGCTATTTTTTCAAAAACATTTTTGAATCTATCGAATGTTTTTTTATCCCCAGATCCCATCAGTACCAATTCTCCCGTAATTGCTACATTTGGTCCTCCCATAACTGGCGTATCTAATTTAATTATTTTGTGTTCTAGAAATTTTTTTGAAATCCTTTTCGATTCTATAGGATTTATGGTACTCATATCTGCCACTGTTACTCCTTTGTGTTCTCCTTCAATAATTCCATTTTTTCCAAATGATACTTTTTTTACGGCATCTGCATCTTTTACAACTATGATTATTAATTCTGAATTTTCAGCTACACTTTTTGGGGAATCTACAACTTTTGCACCGTTGTTTTTCAATTCATTGGTTTTTTCTTTTGTTCTGTTGTACACTGTCAAATCAAAGCCTGATTTCAATAAATGCAACCCTACTGCATTTCCAAGCATTCCTGTCCCTATAATTCCAATCCTCGCTCTCTTTTTTTTCTGTGTAGTATGTATTTTTTTAACGACGTTCTTCATTTCTTACCTCCCATTGTCCATTTCCAAATCTTGATGCCTCAAATTCTATCTGTCCTATTGTCTTTTCATCTTTTCTGACCTTTGCATAATCAAATTTTTTCATTCGAAATATCTTTTCTTTTGGTTTGTATCCTCCCTCAATTACTTTGATCTTGAATCTTTTACTTGCTTTATTGATCATTTTTCTTGCAATCTGTACATCTCCAACCCATGAAAACATTTCAAAATCTCCAAAATTTTTCGTAGTTATTGTATGTCCGTACAATCTTGCCTCCAATTTAGATCCTTGGGCCTTGGATTGTTCATTTAGCCATGTAACTATCTCTTCCCCGTATCCTTTCTCTACCCCGAATGTTTCTGAATCTCTCATCTATGAAAAATGATTGTTTCAAACCATAATAATCATTTTCAAATATTTGTTAAACTAAAATATTGATTCTTTCACCAAACTTCATGCTCACAATTGATTGTAGAGATGTAGCATCAATAAAGAGTGAATTGGTTGTTTATGTATCAGATCAAGTCGCTGCAATACCTACTTTGAAGATTCATGAGTTTATGTTGTCCTCGTTAGATGATGAAAAAATTGACAAAAATGTGGTCATAACTGCAATCAAAGAATTTCTAGAATCAATTGGTGAGGGGCGAAATTTTGCTGTTATTTCTAACAATGATCTCATATCGATTAAATCCATTACAGGGAAACTCATTGAACGAGATCCCTCTCCCCCATCCGAGTTGTTTTCATGTACTCATTGTGGATTTGTTACTAACTATGAGATAGAACTTCAAAATCACATGAAGATACACTATCTGTGATTCTTTGTCTATTTTCTAGAACCTATATTTTAATTTCTTAAATGTTGTAAATTTTCTAGTCAACACCAATAATTTGGAAATGATTACCTCTGATCTTTTTTCAGACGGTGATTTTTAACAGGATCTTTATAAGTTCTGACTATAAAATACACTAATGATAAAATCATCTAAAAATAATATTACAAAGGTTTACTGTACCCGATGTGATCTGATATTTGATTCTAGAAAAACATTTGAGAAACACCTAGTCAAGCATTCATCTACTGTACTGTGTGAGACCTGTCCCATAGATACTGCCATTTCCAAATTTGTAAATCTCTTTAAGAAAAAATCATCTCATAATTTGGAATAAGTTTTTTAAACAATTTTTCAATACTTTACTTGTGAATAAAAAAGGAATCTTGATTGGTACCGTCATGTCTATAGCCATCATAAGTGCAATTGTAGCATATTCTTCATCTTCTATTGAAACTGAGAAGTCTGATGTAAGAACTCATGGAACTGTTTCTACTACAATGGGTTCATCGATCATGGGAAATCCGTCCGCATCAATTACAATAGTGGAATTTGGCGATTACCAATGCCATCAATGCTATAATTGGTTTCATAATACAAAATCATCTGTATTTCAAAATTATGTTGATACTGGAAAAGCTAACTTTGTCTTTATGGATCTTGCTTTTTTGGGAAAGGATTCCCCAAAAGCAGCTCAGGCATCTTACTGTGCTGAAGATCAAGGAAAATACTGGGAATATCATAATCAACTATACACTGCTCAGGAATCTGAAATAGACAATGGATGGGCAAATCCTGAACGACTAAAAGTATTTGCGTTTAGTTTAGGTCTTGATATAGAATTGTTTGAGAGTTGTCTTGATTCAGGAAAATACACAAAAAGAGTACAGTACAATATTGCTGAAGCAAAAAAATTAGGTGCAAGTGGTACCCCAACATTTTTCATTGTAGGTCCTGATGGGCAACAACAAAAGATTGTTGGTGCACAACCATATTCTGTTTTTAAACAAATACTGGATTCGATGATTTAGTATGGTGCAAACTCTGAGACTTGTATTTTCAAATCGTTTCTACATTGTTCTATCATCTGTCATTTTTACATTCATGCTAATTGGACTGTTAGTTATTTCAGAGTATATTTTCTTTGAGCCATACCTCATTGGCCATATTCCACAAGGGACTGAATTTGGATTTGTGTTGATCGTGATTCTTTCTGTATTGCCTGCAGTAGTATTTCCTATGAATATCTACAGAATTAATATTTTAAAAAAATCTAAAGGAAAAATGAGTGGCAGTGTTTTTGGTTCATTTATTGGGTCTGTTGCTGGCGCTTGTAGTTGTGGGCCTGTAGGTTTTACTGTGATCACCACATTTGGTTCTGTGGGTGTTACTGCTCTTACATTTTTAACGAATTTTGAACTTCCAATAAGAATTGGGGCAATTGCATTATTGGCTTTTACATACTATACTACAGTAAAATCGCTTAAAATCGAATGTAATATTAGATATTGACCTGAATTAAAAAAATGAAATTTTTGATTACCCTGTATCTTCTAACTTATGCATTCATATGTGTATGAAATAGTCAAAAATATGTTGTATGTTAAAGTTGCATTAGGTTTCTTTGTTCCCTTTGCAATATTGACTGCAATGATTGCTATTGACACATATTACAATATGCAGTAACAACTAGAATCAAACCTACTGAACTCCCTTTACTTATCTAGTAATATTCTGTCAATTCTAACTAATTATCGGAAGATATCGCATCATAAATTACACCAAATATTGCCCATGCACGTTCTTCATTTTTACTTCTCACAAAATTTGGATTTAATCCTTATTTGTCACAATATGAGAAATAAACTGACTTTGAATGATGTTATAATCACGTTCTGTCCAATATTGCATTTACTTCCTTTCTGTGCTCAATACAGTAGGGAGGTCTTTTTTTACACTCTGGGCAGTTCAGATATTTTCTGAAATCGATCATAGTCTGACTTTAATTCTGGCTTAAAAGATCTTGCGTATGAATTATCAGTACCTTCACAAACTAAACAATGACCTAAGATTGTGGATTCTAAATGACTTGGGCTGATCTGAAAAATAATAATTCGTATAAAACATACACTAAAAGGGCAAATTTTTAAAACCTTGGAATCTATCTTGTAGTGAAATCAATAAAATTTGTGTCAATCATTTACATCCCAATTAGACCTGGTAGAAGAAACGCTGAATATGATGAATTAGATGATACCGAAGAATAATCCTTTATTTTATCTGTAAAAATGAATTTTCAGGAACGTTTAGTCTCAAAAAATTCTCTGGTTGAATGATTTTTGCCAATATTTCTAATCCTGTTATAGTTCTAATGCTTGGTTTACTGAAATAAGAATTTGCATCTACTGCAAAAACCTTTTTGTTTTTGACAGCCCTTAACATATTCCATGATTTATCCTCTTTCAATATCTTGTCATACTCTGATATTGTACGAAACGTGTCAAAACCACATGGCATCACGATGATGATGTCTGGATCTGATCTTGTTATTTCTGCAATACTTAATTTTCTAGAATACTCTCCAATTTTACTAATCATGTTTTCTCCTCCCACCTCTTTGATCATCTCAGGTATCCAATGACCCGCTGTAAAAAATGGTTCAATCCATTCTATTGCAAGAACTTTTAGTTTTGTTTTTGGCTTGAAATTTTTTACATATTCGATTCTTTTTTTAAGAGATTCTGTGATCTTTTTTGCTTCACTTTCTTTTTCAATAATTTTCCCAATTTTGTTTACCGACTCTACTATTTCTTGTAAATTATGTGAATCCATTGAATAAATTATTGGCTTTTTTTGTAAAATCTGAATCGCCTTGTTGACTTGGTTGTTATGTGCTGCACATACCTCACATGTTTCTTGAGATATTATGAGATCTGGATTTGCTTCTAAAATATTTTTTTCATGTAATGCAAAAATTTCTTTTCCTTCATTTAATAATTGACATATTTTTGTATCAATTTCTTTACTGGATAATTCATCTGAATTAATTATAGCACTAATCACACGTGGTTTTGTTTTTGCATTTTCAGGATATTTACATTCATGTGTTACTCCATACAACAGATCTTCTACTCCAAACTCATATAGCAATTCTGTAGCACTAGGTAAAAAAGAGACTATTCTCTTTATTGGCATGTTTTATGTTTGAATTTGTTCTTTAAACATCATACGTTAAGTAATGGTCAATTCTACGGATTAGGCAACTTAATAGGAACATTTTAGGCACAAATTTCATTGTCTGCCAACTCACAAGATATTCGAAGAGCCATCTTGGCAAAATGGCATGAGAATTTGTCCAAATATGGAAATTTGTTTTCATCCGATTCTATTAGTGGTTCTAGCCCACCATCTGTGTTTGTAGGCTCATACAACTATCCCAAGGTGTTTGTTGGACCGATGGTTCCTCCTATACATGGTGATACAAGTTTACTTGATAACCCTGAAAGATGGACGGGTAAATCTCTTGAAGAAATTGTTAATTTTAGGTTGAATCTGATTCGTGGCATTCAAAAAGTTTCCATACATCAAACAGAGGGTCGTTACATAGAAAATTTACAAGAAATCACAATGTCCTCTAAACCTACTGATTCTGATTTACAATTCACTAAAACTACATCTGCAAATGTTTCACTTGATGGAGAAAGTGCACCATTTGGACCAATCGGTGAAATTAAATCTGCAAAGTTTTATGGTACATCTGCAACAAAATCTATTGAAAAAACTTTCTATGATAAAGATCTAAACGCACATGATGCTGTTTTACATCTGTATAATTCTGGCATATCTATATCAAAAATTCAAAAATGTTTTAGCATTGGGATGCTTGGACAAAAAAGAAAACTTGTTCCTACAAAATGGAGCATTACTGCAACTGATGATATTATCTCAAAATCCCTTACTGAGGAAATTTTGAATTGTCCTTTGATTGATTCGTATGAAGTTTTCACATATGAACATCTTGGAAACTTATTCTCAGTAGTTTTGTTCCCACATAGATGGATTTATGAAATGATTGAAGCATGGTATTCTAATGGTGTTTTAGGATTTGGTTCTGATTTTGAGGATGCACGCGGAATCAATCATCCTCCAGTAATATCTGGTGCATATTTTGCAGCTAAATTAGGAGTAACTGAATATCTCATGAAAAATAAAATTCAATCAGGTGTGATAATCTTGCGGGAAATTAGACCTGAATACGCAATCCCCGTGGGTGTTTGGCAAGTAAGAGAGGGCATTCGTTCAGCAATGAGACAAACACCGATAATTGCTGAAACTTTTGATGATGCTCTTACACTGGCATCAAAGAAAACAAGTATTAGTAAACCTGAATGGCTTTCAAAGGGAAGTATTATGAAATTAATTCGTCAGAAAACAATTGCAGATTTTTTCTAATTTATTATATGCAAAATTTGATTATGGCTAAATTTATTGTAAAATAGTTATTTTAGATCATTACATCCTGTTTCTAAAGTATATTTTGTTATCAAAATTACTCATGGATACACTCAGATGTACAAAATGCAGTAAACTCATTCCAAAAACTGGAAACTATACCATAGTCGTATTTTTGGTCAAAGGCAAACTATCTGATCCACATTATGAGCATCTTTATTGCCCTGAAAAATTTTCTATGGTTTGTTGATACGATCTTGATCTATTTATTGGTCGTTTTTTAATTCAAACATAATGCAAAATAAGAATCTAGTAATTGGAATTGCTATTATTGCTAGTCCAATTATTTTTGCGCTAGTTGCATTCCCTGACAGCTTCAGTCTAAGTTGGAATCAAGGAAGGGGTGGGTATCTTTTTGCGCTTGTATTCATTATTGCTGAATTAATTGGTCTTAAAATTATTATTTCTAAAAAGAGATTGATTGCTGTAATTCCATTATCTATTACGGTGATTGCATATCTTATTGGATTGGAATATGGTTTAAGGGATTATCTTTTAGCATCTTCTGAACAATTCAATGTACAGCTAACTTATTCTTGGATATGGATGTGGGATTTTATTGTGATGGGCATTTTTGTAATTGTTGCACTCAGTATATTTTTTGGTAAAAGATGGATAAGAATTGCACCTGCGGGGCCAATCTTTCTTGGTGGCAGTGCAATAATTCTTTCATTAGATGCATTTTTTCCATACGATTCTCTTGGTCCATTACAATATGTTGTGCCTTATTTGGTGCAAACAAATGTGTGGCTAGTAAATGCGCTTGATCTTGGAACCGCTACAGCTCGTGACAATATAATGTTCCTCAAGGGTGATTTTGGACCAATGGTGCTACAGGTATTTTGGCCGTCTGCAGGGGTACATAGTATAATCATCTATTCTTTGGTAATGGGTGCATTTCTATTAAAAATGAATATTCCTAGAAATAGAAAAGCTGTTTACTTTGGATTGGGAATTGCAGGAACCATTGGCGTTAATATGATTAGAATCTTTTCTTTGTCTTGGTATGCTCTCAAAGTTACTACTGATGCAAAGCAATGGGAAGAATTTCATTCTGTTGCAGGTGAAATCATGTTCTTGCCGTGGTTGTTTATCTTTTTACTGATAGTAATTCTAATTGAAACAAAGAGATTAAAAAAATTAGAATCTGAAGGAAAATCTGTTCCTAAAAATAGCTAGTAATATTACTTTGGCCACGAATTTCTGAAAGTTCTGAAACTTTTACCCCTAATCTTCTAACTGTGTTTTTTTGGTCCTCTAACGCTTCTTTTAATAACTGCAATGCATTTTTTTGCAATTCTTCTAGACTCGATGTAGAATTTTTTAGCATTCTTGATTTTGTTTTGTTTGTTAAATCTGATAGAATAAACTGTATTCCTATTGATTTGAACATTCTGTTGTTTTTTTGAATTACTTCATGTAGTTCTCTACATAACTCATCAATATTTTCTGCCAAAAAATTATAGTCTTTTGAATCTTTTTTTAGCGTGACAATTTTACTGTATTGTATGCTCGCATCTCTTTCCTTTACTGGTTCATTATCAATTCCTCGGACCGCATTGAATATGTAAGTACCGTGTTTTCTCCCGAATTCTTTATTCAAAGTAAACACATCTAATTTTTTAAGATCTTTAATCGTTTCAAAATTCATCTGTGTAATCTGTTCTTCTGTTTTCTTTCCAATTCCTGGTATTGCTCGGATCTTTAATTGTTCTAAAAATTCTTCGACTTTTTCTGGTGATACAATCGTTAACCCATCCGGCTTTCTAAAATCTGACGCAATTTTTGCAATCAATTTATTTGACGAAACTCCTATGGAGCAACTAAGTTTTACTTTGTCTCTGATAATATTTTTAATTTGTTGTGCCAAATGACTGGCCTTATCAAAATCTCCTTCCACTCTATCTGTGACATCCAAATACGCTTCATCTTTTCCCACATATTCAAAAATATCTGCACTTCCTTTCATAATGTTCATAGCTTTCTCAGAGATTTCCAAGTAATAATCAAAATCAACTGGAAGAAATACTGCATCTTTTCTTTCTTCTAATCTTTTTTTTGCAAAACTAATTGGTATTCCTGACTTCACCCCAAACTTTCTAGCTATGTAATTTGCAGTTGCAATTGCTCCGCTGTCTCCACCCCTGTCTGAAAAAACACAAACACATACTGGTTTTAATTTTAGATCAGGAGTCCTGATTTCCTCACACTGAGCAAAGAAATAATCAAAATCTACGTGGAAAACTACTCTAGCTCCCAATGTCTTGATTCATCTACCTGATTATTACTATATTGTGTATTCATCTAAATATTGAGTATTTTTAATAACAATATGGCTTACCCTGTATCTTCTGATGATAACGGCATCAACATAAAGCCGGAACTAATGGAAAAAGAAAAACTCTATCATCATGTGTTTAAGAACAAAGTTCTTCTGCTATTCAAAGACTCGCAAGATTTCCTAAATTGCTATGAAATTGAAGAAGAAGATCTGGTAAATCAAGTAAAGAACAGCAAAAACGATGATGAAATTGAAAAAATCTTTGAAGAATACCTAAAACGCGAAGACCTCAAAAATTAAATAAAAGCCAAAGAAGCTTTTGTTGTTAAAGGAATAATAAATTGAGTGACCTAAAAAAATCTAAAGACGCAGAAGACATTTTATCTGAATTTCATGATACTCATACATCGTCTGAATCAGAACCACAATTACCTTCACCTGAATCAGAACCACAATTACCTTCACCTGAATCAGAACCACAATTACCTTCTCCAGTTAGTGAGCCTTCAAGTGAGACTAAACATGATCCTGAAGAACGTGATGTAATTTTTGTTGGCACTAAGCCAATAATGACATATGTTTCAGCCACTTTGACGCAACTTTCAACAAGACACACTGTTACAATTAAGGCTAGAGGTAAAAGAATTACTCAGGCAGTTGATGTGTCTCAAATGATTGTTAAAAGAATGAATACTGTTGGATATGTTATCAGCGATGTTAGAATTTTATCTGATTCACTTACATCTCAAGATGGTAAACTACGTAATGTCTCTACAATAGAAATTGACATTACAAAAAATTAAAACCATTAGATACTTGATTTTAATATGTGTGGGTATTTCCACTATGATAATTCTTGGATTTGTTATATCTTCTTGTGTGATACAACATATTGCAATTATGGCTGATTTAGGATCATATGAAAAATCACTTGATCCAGAATTCTGTGATGTTTTAGTTGAAAAAATTAATTTATTTAATGCTGATTGTAAACCCGAAGTTGAAATTTTAGATTGCGGTTAAATGATATGTGATATGAATGATTCCAAAATATACCTGCATTGAACTTAAACCAATCATCAAAATTTATAATTTCTATTGATATGTGGTTATAAAATAAATATGGTTTGATACCTTTTTATCTATAAATTGAATCTTTTAATTGTCGTGATTCTGTATCTGTTTCTTTAATTAATTGTTCTGCTTTCTCCGCCTCTTTTTGTAGAAGTGGAATGTCACAAGATGTACCAGGAATTAACTGTGACATTCCAATGCATAATTCTGCACTTGATCTAAAATCTGGACCTGTACCATCAGAATGAAAAAGAATTACAATCACATCCTGTTCTGTGATACTTCCTTCATTAAGTAACATTCCTGGTATTCCTGGAATTGTCCCATATTTGAGAACTTTTAATCCCGATTCTTTTAATTTTGTTCTTGCAGAATCTGTGTTTCCTACTGCGACTATTCCTTCAATTCCATCTAGAGATTTTACTGCCATACTGCTTACAATTAGTTCTATTTTTTGTTTTTTTGCCCACTTGAGCATTGTCTTTGCAACAATCCTGTGTAATGATTCATGAAGAGTAAGATATGATAAAAAAACTGAAACCTTGAGATCATCGTTTACAAAAATTCTGGTTGGGTAATTCGGTTTACCCTCTTTAATCAAACTAATTGGTGGAAAATTATCCGAATCAATTATTCCTGCTAAACTAAATTGTGATGTTTGTATCATTGATTCTGTTGCAATTGCACTTGTAAATCCTACTGAAGGAAATCCATCTATGAGATAACCTCCCTCCAAATTAACTGGTCTTAATTCTCTAATTCTTATTCTAGAATACAATGTGTTGTATTGAATTCTATTGAATAATAGTTTTTACCTGATTTGATTACTTTAGTTTTGAAACTAGAGCTGCATAAATGAATGGTAAAATTGTTGTAACTTCTGCATGAAGAGTAGCTTGCCTGGCTTGCTGTGTGACTTTTCCCCACGATATAGCTTCTCTTACTAGTGCACCGCTTAGACTACCGTCAAATTCCTGTGCTGTTGTAATGTAAAATGCATAATCCAAACCTTCTCTGTATTGATTCCACCATAATGTGTGGTGCTTTGAAATTCCTCCTCCAATCATTAAAGCCCCTGATTTTTTTGCTTTGAATATTAATCCTGACAACAAATCTGCGTCTGCTACTAAATTTAATTTAAAATCTCGGTGCTTTTGTATAAATAACCATATCTGACTACCTACTGCACCATCCATAATTCCAGGCACCACTACATCGATTTTGTTTTTGTAAGCCCAATAGAGAAAAGAATCTTCTCCCAAGTGTTTTCCAATCATCTTACAAATTTCTGCAGTAGACATTTCTTTTACTCCGTTTTTGTATTCTTCTTCTAAGAATGACTGCATTTTTTCTTCAATGAGCGGACCGTAGCTCTCCATTGGCACTAAAATATTTCCCAATCTGTGGATATGTTGATCTGCAAGTTCTCCATCATCCATAGTAAATGATCCTTCTTTGTAATTTGAAAAGTGTCGTGCAATATCATGATCTAAAGCACCACAAGTTGTAATTGCAACATCAAACCACTTGTTTTTTATCATATCTTTGATAATTCCTCGTAATCCTGTCGATACAACAGCACCTACAAATGAAATAAACTTTAGACACTCTTGATCTGAAATCATTGTGGTTAAAATGTCAAGACCGTCTGAAAGATTAACTGATTCAAATCCTCCTGATTGAGATATTTCATCAAAAATTTTTTCTATAGATGTGTTTGAATCTATTTTGATGTCTTTAACAGGACGACCTGGTTCTATCATGTTGAGATTTCTTAGTGACAAGTATAAAATTCTGCCTTAGTCTCATCATAATTCATAATCTTTTAAGAACATGTCCAAGTGTAAGATATACAAATCTCATATCTGGCGTTTAGCGACAAAAAAGAACCCGAAAAAATTTCAGTATGGCCTTCTTTTTGGAGGAATTTAGTTGATCATACCACATATCCTACTGAAAAAGAGAAGGTCAACTGAAGGGCAGATTATTAATGAACTTTATTGGCTCCTTCACGGCACCACCCCACGCCCATATGCACTTACAGTCACAGAGACTGCCAAGATACTAGAAGTTAAAGATAGAGTGCAGTAATTTCTGATTCTCATACCTGAAAAGAGATCAGATACTAAGATTCTAAACTCTTTTTGTTTTCATTTACATTTCACGTGAATATTAACCCGAACTCTTTTGAGCCATTCTTGAAGCCTCGCCGCTCTTGATTTTATTAAAATCATCAAGAATTTCAGCATCCGTTACCTCCATGTCTGAGGTATCTGTCAATCTGTTATCTAATTCAGGCTGAATAATTTTCTCAAAGATCTTATCCTCTGTTATCAATATGCAAGGAAAATTGTTATCTTTACACGCTTGACCAAGGTCACCGTCTTTGGTGATGATTGTCATGGAATGTTCTTTTGCATATTCGATGAGATTGTAATCATTTCGATATTTTGGATCTTCCGTTCTTAATCTTTTTGCCGTCTCAGTTTCATGATTCTGTTTCTCTAGTTCTTTTTGATAATACTCAGCATGTTCATCAAGAAGAAATTTCATACTTTATGAAATCATCTTGTTTTCTTAAGCATTACGACAGCACAACATTTAATCACTCGTAAAATGGGAAGATGCTATTTTTACTGATTATCAATAATCTACCACATGTAATCAATGGTATGAACATTACATCTGTTTTCCTTGTATTCTATTATTGCCTGATGAAGGTCAGTCAGAGTTTTCTCATCAAACTCATCTAGATTGCTAATTTTAAGCCCAAATTCACTAGCAGTCTGTATGATTTCCTGAATACTCAATTAAAAAATGTCAAAAAAATACGAATTTAAATTTGTTTTTTAGATGCGATCATCAGATTTTCTCAAAGGGCAGTGTTGGAATAATTTTGAATCTTTAACTAATCCATAGCCTTTGAGGAATTTACGTCGTATTTTTTCTGACACCAAATGTCATTATAAAATCACAATGTAGACAAAAACATGGAAACGTTGTCGGATTTTGAAAAATTTCAAATAACTGAGAAACAGATTCACATAATGTCAGACCCGAGCCTGACAAGAGATCGTCCTGTTTCTCTGTGGGTATATAGTGTGTTTTTGACTAAAAAGGAACGCGTATGATTTGTCAGATTTGATGCTTGTAATACGTCTGCTCACCAGGCTTCTTGAATTTTGGGTTTTACTTGCTGAATAATTTCATTTGGGATATCTGCCATGTTATGAAAGTTTTTTGCGTGTTCGGATTTTTTTTGAAACAATTCCTTTTCATCCTTTGCAGTCTCTGACCAGATGCATCCACTTACTACGCCACAAGCAATTTTTTGCCATCTCTGTGAATAAGTTCCACAGTAGATCTTTTATGATCTAGGCGTATTCACATTTTGAATTGTCGTTTATTGTCTTATTGGATTAATCCTACATCTTTGATGTGTTTCCGTTCAAACACCTATTGATCATGATAAATTATTATTTTCTGCCCAACAATCACATTGTTTCCATGTGCAATTAGGACAATCATATGGTGTATCACTTGATTTACATTCTGAAGGAAGGCAATTACAGCGCGAACATCTCACTTCAATCACTCTTTCTAGAAAACATGTTTTTGATATATTTAGATTATTAGAAAATTATCAATGAGCAACTTCAAACAAAAACTCACGTCATAATTCTAGTACCCCTGATTTTTTTAGGAACAGTGCAGATTTGTCGACAAAGAACAAACCCCCCTCTTACTGTTTGTGAATAAAAGACATGAGGTAAAGTCATCTATTAGTTAATGTAAGAAAACTTAAAACCTGCATAATCTCACTAATTTTTGAATGGTAAAAAGAATCCGAGTAGGGTTGGTAGGCATAGGCAATTGCTTTGCAGGCCTAATTCAGGGAATCGAATACTATCGACAAAATCCTTCTCAAGAAGTTACTGGCATAATTCATGATAAACTAGCTGGATATGGAATTCACGATATTGATTTTGTATGTGGCTTTGATGTAGGTGACAACAAGGTTGGCAAACTCCTCAACGAAGCAATTTATGAATATCCAAACATGGTCAACTGGATTCCAAAAGAGGCAATGCCAAAAACTGCTGCCAAAGTTTACGAAAGCCCTGCTCTTGATGGAGTTGGTATTTGGGTTGAAAATAGAATAAAGCCACTCCCAACCACAAAAACTGATGCACAACTTGCAGAAGAAATTAAAAAAATCATTAAAGATAATGGCGTTGAAATAATTGTATCATATTTACCCGTAGGCTCTGATCAAGTCACTGCATTTTGGGCTCAAATATGCCTTGACACAAATACTGCTTTTGTAAACTGCATTCCGTCTTTCATCGCATCTGATGAAACATGGGCTAAAAAATTCAAAGAAAAAAACATCCCTGTAATTGGTGATGATATTAAAGGCCAAGTAGGAGCCACTATAGTTCACAGAACACTAGCTAAATTATGCAGTGATCGTGGAACTAAAATTGAAAAAACTTACCAAATAAACGTTGGAGGAAACACTGATTTTCTAAACATGAAAGAACAAGACCGATTAGCATCTAAGAGAATTTCTAAAACTGAAAGCGTTCAAAGTCAACTTGCTGAAAGATTGGCCGATGATCAGATTTACGTTGGCCCATCTGACTTTATTCCATTTTTAGGTAACACCAAACTCATGTTTATGAGAATTGAAGGTAGACAGTGGGCTAACATTCCTTACAATATGGAAGTTCGTTTAGAAGTTGATGATAAAGCAAATTCTGCAGGCATTGTTATTGATGCTATTCGACTAGCAAAGATTGCCCTCGATCGAGGCGTAGGAGGTCCGATTATCCCAGCTAGCGCATATTTAATGAAACATCCTATTGAACAAATGTCTGACGTTCAAGCAAAAGTAGACTGTGAAAAATTCGTCGAAGGTAAATAATCCCTTAAAATTTCTAATCTTTTAGAGTATTTTTACTTTGCATTGATAAAGATCGTTTATCTTCACATCTCAGTTTAGTTAGAGTTTTTCTTTTAATCAAGCCTAGAAAAACAACTGGGCTTTAATTTTATGCTGTTTATTTAAATCCAAACTCTTTTTTGGTTCAAAAATATCTTATAAAATCTGCATACGATTAGGTTCTAATTTCATAATAACCACCATTACGAAAAAAATGATAGTAAACCAAGAAAAATTAATCAATTATGTCAACTAAACTTGTTAACTATCGATTATCCAACCAAATGAGAAATTATTCTCATTGGTCCATATTAAAAAAGTAGAGATCTTTGGTTTCAAATCATTTGGATTTAAAAATACCACTGTTATGTTTGAACCCGGCCTAGTTTCTATCTCTGGTCCTAACGGTTCCGGAAAGAGTAACATCCTTGATGCAATAATTTTTGCTCTAGGTGAAAATAAGCCAAAAATGATGAGAGTTGATAAACTCAGATCTCTCCTCCATGATATAGAAGGTAATCGACATGGACCTAAAATTGCAAGGTCTAGTGTTCATTTTGATAATTCTGACAGAAAAATTCCGATCGATTCTGATGTGGTGGAAATCACAAGGGAAATGGATGATAAAGGTGAGAACACATACTATCTAAATAAAAAACCTACAAACCGAAGTCAAATATTAGATCTCCTTGATGTTGCAAATGCTGGATTGGGCCAACTAAATGCAGTACAACAAGGAACTGTTACAAGAATATCTGAATTCACATCAGAAGAAAAACGAAACACTATTGAAGATTTAATTGGATTGTCTTACTTTGATGAGAAAAAAACTGAGGCAATCAAGCAGTTAGATGATGCTGATAGGAGATTAGAAATCGCTCTTGCAAAGATGGGCGAAATCAAAAAAAGAATTGATGAACTTGAAGAAGAGAGAAATCAAAAACTTCGTCATGACATCCTTGAACGAGAGCTAAATCGATACAAAGCAATTGCAGCATCCAATAAACTAAGAGCAATCACAAGTCAGAAATCTTCAAAGGAAGACACATTTAACAAAATCACCTCTGAAATCAAAAAATTTGATGATGAAAGAATTCTGATTAGGAATGAAATCCATGCCCTTGAGAGTGAAAAGTCAAAATTAATGACTGCTGCTAATGACTATAGTCAAGCCAAGGCCGCTATTGATTCTGAACTCAGTTCTGCAATGGAACAGTATGAGATAGACAATAGCGGAATTGTAGCATCCACTAAAAGACTACAACAAATTGATTTTAGAATTCCTGAAATTAAAAATGAAATTGAAGCAATTGAACTCTCTAGAAGTGACATTGAAACTCTTATTTTACAATCTAAAGAATCAATTAATGAAACCAATACAAAAAAGCAAAAAATCAATTATGATTTAGAAATCCTTGATTCTGAAAGAAATAAAATTTTGACAGAACAATCAGTAGTGGCATCTAAGAAATCTGAAATTGATAATAAAATAAAATTACTCTCTAATCAACTTAATGAAACTAAACTAAAACTCTCAAAAGTAGAAAACGAAAAGGAAGAATCTCAAATTAAAATCAAATCCAATTCTATCAAGTCATCTGATTTGGAACGAGATATCGTGGCCTTATCCACTTTGAAATCAAGATTAGAATCTATGATAAATAATCATAATGCATCCATTTCTGAATTAAAATCCAGAATCTCTAAACTTAATTTAAAAAAATCTAAAACCTTAAATGATTTGGAAGAGCTTGACTTAATTTTAGAAAAATCAAGCAAGGCCGCAGCTCAATACGAAACAAAAATCAAAACTGTAAAGGGAATAATGCACGAAGATTACACTGTTGCTAAACTAAAAGAAGATGCAGCTAAACTCGGTATTGAAGGATTAGTTTATGAAATGATTTCTTGGGATAAACAATATGAGCGCTCAGTACTTGCTGTAAGCTCTGATTGGATTAAAGCAATTGTCGTTCCAGACTTTGCAACATTGCTTAGTATTGCAGAAGTTGCACGTTCAAAAAATCTCCCAAAATTAAAAATAATTCCGCTTGATGCAATTCCAAAATTCAAATTGGATTTACCACAGGAATCTGGCGTAATCGGCGTACTATCTGATTATGTACGATGCAGCCCTTCTCATTCTGCGCTTAAAACATTCCTTTTTGGAAATGTTGTTCTTGCCGACTCTAGGGATTCAGCATATCGCATCTCCAAATTAGGTCATAAAGCAGTAACTCTGGATGGAGAGTATTTTGAGGCTAAAGGAGGCGCTGTAATAATCGATATTAATTCAAAAATCTCAAAACTAACTAAAATCATATCCATGAGTACTGATATTGATGGATTACTTGAATCCATTAGTCTACTTAAAAAATATGTTTTAAAGAAAAAACACTCTCTTAAGAAACTTGAAGATTCTATTCAGAGTTATGCCGAGAGACTATCTCTTTCAGAACAAGGTCTTGCATCAACTGATGAAAATTACTCTAATCTGCAATCAAGAATTTCATCTGCAATCAATATGAAACAACAACTTACTGCAAGAATTTCTGAATTAAATGCAAGAAATAATAGTTTGCTTGTAGAGATCTCCACACATGAATCTCACATAGACTCTCTTAATGCACGAATTACTATTGTTGAAGAAAATTATGCCAGTGGAGAGCAGACACGTATTGCAAATGAATTATCTAGAGTGAATGTAAAGAAATCGGATCTTGAAAAACTATACACGACAATAATGAATGAATACCGCGATAAAGATTCACAATTAACTACGTTACAGACTGAAGATAATAGAAAAAAATCTCAAATAAAAAGTCTTCACGATGAGGAATCTTCATTAAACTCACAACGTCATGAATTGGAAAATAAAATTAAAGAATTAGATCTTAAAAAAGAATCTAAAACTGCAATACTTGTAAAACTGAGAGAAAAGGAACAAGATCTTATCTCTACATCTGGCTCATCAATTGGACAACTCAAGGAATATGATGATAAATTAAAAATTCTTTCTGACAAAGACAAAGAACTCACAAAGGAAATCAATTCTTTGGAAAGACAATCTGATTCTCTAACTCGCGATTTACATGATTTAATTGAAAATGAAACTAAATTGCACAATCTTCTCTCATCTTTTGGATTTGATAAAAATATGGAAACATTTGATGTTGAATCCATAGTGCAAGGACTAACTACCGAATTAAACTCTCTTAATGCTCTTAATGCCAAAGCTCCTGAAACTTATCTTGAAGTATCTTATGGATATCGCTCTATGTCTGTACGTAAAAACTCACTAGAAGAAGAACGAAACTCTATTGTAAAATTTATCGAAGATATTGAAAAAGATAAACGACAAACATTCTTGGATGCATTTGATAAGGTGGATAAAGAAATTCGCCTTATTTTTAATAAAATGACTGGTGGCAATGCTTGGCTTGAATTGCAAAACGAAGACGATATTTTCAATTCTGGAATTTCTTATATGATTCAATTTCCAAATAAACCAAAAAGAGAATCAACATCAATTAGTGGGGGTGAAAAAACATTGGCTGCAATAGTCTTTGTTTTGGCACTTCAAAAATTAAAACCATCTCCTTTCTATCTCTTTGATGAGGTAGATGCACATCTTGATGCACCAAACTCTGAAAAATTGGCAAAAATTTTAGAGGAACGTTCTCAAGAAAGTCAATTCATCATGGTTTCTCTAAAAGATTCTGTCGTCCAAAAAGCCAAACTCATCTATGGTGTTTATCCAAAGAACGGAGTATCTTATGTTGTTACATACAAAGACAAGCGAATGCCTTCTGTTAGAACATCCTAGTCTAGATTAACATAACAAGCAACAAAATGCTCTTTTTCTATATTTTCTAAACTTGGTTCTTTTTTACATTTTTCAATAACATATGGACATCTTGCTCTGAATCTGCATCCGACATAAACATCGATATCTAGAGGTTCATTGATTCTGATCTTTCTCTCTCTATTGAGATTTTCAGGATCTGGCTCTGAAATTGCATCAATAAGAGCTTGCGTGTATGGATGTTTTGGTTTTAATAATACATCATCAATTAACCCAATTTCTACAATTTTTCCTAGATACAAAATTCCTATTTTTTGACCAAAGTATCTGGCAGTTGCTAAATCATGAGTGATGTATATGAAAGAAATCTGATATTTTTTTTGTAACTCTTGCATTAATTCCAGCATCTCTGCTCTTATGGACATATCTAACATGGAAACAGGCTCATCTGCAAGAATTATTTTTGGTCTTAATGCCAGTGCTCTTGCAAGTACTACTCTCTGTCTTTGTCCTCCTGACAGCATATGTGGATATTTTTTTAGAATCTCTTCTGCAGGTTCAAGTTTTACCTCACGCAGTACTTCTACGACTCTTTTTCTTCTATCGTCTTTATTTCCAATTTTATGAATTTCAAGCGGTTCTGAAACAATATCTCCTATGTTCATTCGTGGATTTACTGAATCATATGGATCTTGATGTATCATTTGGCAATTCATTCTAATTTTTTCTAAACTTTTTTTATCATTTTTAATTTCCTGATTTTCAAATATTATTTTCCCTGAATCTGCATGAATGGATTTAAGAATTAATTTTGCTATTGTTGACTTGCCTGAACCCGACTCACCTGCTAATACAAAGACCTCTCCTTTTTTTAGAGAAAATGACACGTCATCTACCGCTTTTACTGTGATAGTTTTTTTACTGAAAATCCCTTTTTTAGTAAAAAATTTACTTAAATGTTCTATTCTTAAAATTTCGTCCAATGTATGGAATTGAATAAAGAAGTATATCAAGAAATATAATTTACGCCTATTAATCTGGGATAAAGCATTTATGTTAAATAAAATCTAATTTAGTACTTGAGTAAAACAATTCAAAAAAATCTCCATTATAAAAAATACCATGTAGACTCTAAATTGCAATATTTTAAACCTCATTCTACTAAAATTGAAAAGAGTTTTGCTGATGAAATCTCTTTTAGTTTAAATCACCATTCTAAATTTATCAATCCTAAATTTTTCTATGACAAAAAAGGCTCTGAATTATTTGAAAAAATCTGTGATTTGTCAGAATATTATCCTACGAGAACAGAAATCAGCATTCTCAAAAAACTAAAAGATGAATTGCCTCCATATCTTGATGATTCGTTTAGATTGGTTGAACTTGGTAGCGGCTCTTCTGTAAAAACAAGGCTAATTTTAGATATATTGAACCAAATTCAAGAAACAATTGAATATTTTCCAATTGACATTTCTGAAATTTTGACCGAAAGTTCAGCATTACTTCAACAAGATTACGATGATCTACACATAACTGGAATAATTGATACATATGAAGGTGGTCTTGAATTTCTAAAAGATTACGATGACAAAAAAAATCTAATTATCTTCTTAGGTTCTAGTTTTGGAAACTTTACCCCTAATGACGGTAAAGAATTTTTGAATAAAATCAACTCTACTATGAAAGATGGTGATCTCTTCTTAATTGGTCTGGATTTAGTAAAAAATAAAATAATTTTAGAAAATGCATATGATGATTCTCAAGGCATCACTGCCAAGTTCAATCTTAACGTCTTATCTAGAATCAATGATGAATTAGACGCCAATTTTAATCTGAATAACTTTGCTCATCATGCAATATACAATGAACAAGATCAAAGAATTGAAATGTATTTGAAGTCTCTGGTAAATCAATCTGTCATTATCCCAAAAGCAAATATCTCATTAACATTAAAGAAAAATGAATTAATTCACACTGAGCATTCTCATAAATACAAATTATCTCAAATACGGGAATTGATGCATCAAATTGGATTTAACATTAAAAATATCTGGCTAGATGAAAATAATTATTTTGCATTGACTTTAGTCTCAAAAAACACCGAATTCTAAATATTTTCTGCACATCTAAATCCTGAAAACAACCATCTTTCATCCAATCTGAAAAAATTTCTATAGCTTCCACGAATTGACATTTTTGGCGTGCCAAAAGATCCACCACGTAATACTTTTTGATTTGTAAACCACTTGTCGTTGTATTCCTCAAATCCTGTCTTAAATCCTGGATATCCTGTAAATTCAGACGCTGTCCATTCCCATACGTCTCCTATCATCTGATGACATCCTGATGGGCTCACACCATTAGGATATGAGCCAATCTCTGTGCATCCCCAGTGATATGATTCTAGTAAATTGGAATTTTGTTCTGTAGGCTGCTCATTTCCCCACGGAAATGCCGTTTTTTGTTGTTTCTCTTCATTCCAGCATGCAGCTTTTTCCCACTCAGCCTCTGTTGGGAGTCTTTTTCCTGCCCATTTACAATATGCGTCTGCTTCGTAATAGCTGACATGACATACTGGTTCTTTTGGATTTAATTTTCTAATCCCCAGAAAGTCTCTTACTTTCCACTGATTATCTATTTTTTCCCAATACATAGGTGATTTCCATTCATTTTTTTTCACTTTCTCCCATCCGTCTGAAAGCCAATACTTGTAAGTATCATATCCTCTATTTTCCATGAATTCTAGATACTGTTCATTGGTTACTGGAAATGCGTCTATGGCATAATCCTCAAGATACACTTTATGTTCTGGTAATTCAATGTCATAGCAATAATCTCCTCCATTATACCCCATCGTGTATAACCCCCCTTTGATTTCTATTGATTTTTGTTCAAAATTTGTTGGGTGTGGTTTTTCATTTTTTCTAATTGGTCTGTACTGTTCTGCTAGCAGATATTGTAGATCATAAACTAACAATTCTTGATGTTGACATTCATGATGAAATCCCATGATAATTAATCTGGTTGCATCATTACTGAGTGACTCTGATTCGATAAAGTGATTTACTCTTTGACTAATTGTATTAAAATATTGAAAAATTTGCTCCGTTGTAGGTCTTGAGACGATTCCTCGCTCGCCTTTATCGTGTGGTACTCCAAATTGTTGATAGTATGAGTTTAGGTATTCTGAAAATTCTTTAGAATAGAATTCATAATTTTTATCTATTTTGCTCATAATTGCTTCATAAATCCAACTCACGTGCCCTATGTGCCACTTTGGTGGGCTGGTGAAAAATGCTGGCTGTACTACAAAATCATCTTTTTCCAAAGTTTTTACTAATTCCAGTGTTCTGTTTCTGGTTTCTTTGAACTGTTCTAGAAGTGGATTCCTCTCTTCTATATTTGTGGATGCTGTCATTTTTAATACCCTCTTGCAAATATTGGGGTTGCAACACTTTGCTCATCACAGTAAACACATTTTCCATCTGTATTTTCACTGCCAAAAGGAATTACTCTAATGTCTGCACCTGTCTCTTCTTTGATTTTTTCCTCACACTCTGTTTTACCACACCAATATGTATTGAAAAAACCTCCTTTTCCTATTTTTGATTTAAATTCTGAATAGTCTGAAATATTTATTGTATTTTCTTTGGCTTTTACTCTTGCAATTTTTAGCATGTCTTTTTGTATTTCATCTAATATTATGACTATTTTTTCAGTCTCACTGAATCCTAAACTTATTTTCTCACGATTGTATCTTTTTGCTAAAATGATTTGTTGTTTTTCTATGTCTTTTGGTCCTATCTCAATTCGTAATGGAACTCCTTTTAGCTCCCAATCGTTGAATTTGTATCCTGGCGTTAACTCATTTCTGTCATCCACATGAACTCGAATTTTTTTTGATTCTAACTGTTCACGAATTTCATTTAATTTTGGAAATACTATTTTTCTGGCCTCATCTGATTTGTAAATTGGAATTATTACTACTTGAATTGGTGCTACTTTTGGTGGAAGTACAAGACCTTTATCATCTCCATGCACCATGATCATGGCGCCAATTAATCTCCATGATACACCCCAAGAAGTTTGCCAAGCAAATTGTTCTACATTGTCTTTGTCTGCAAATTTTACTTCAAACGGCACTGAGAAATTTTGACCAAGAAAATGCGATGTTCCCATCTGAAGAGCTTTTCCATCTGGCATTATTGCCTCCATAGTTGTTGTATATACTGCTCCTACAAATTTTTCTTTTTCACTTTTTTTACCTGTAACTACTGGAATAGCTAATTCATCTTCGACAGTATTTTTATAAATTTCTAAAATCTTCATAACTTCTTTTTCTGCTTCTTCTTGACCCGCATGAACTGTATGGCCTTCTTGCCATAAAAATTCCGAAGTTCTGAGAAATGGTTTTGTAGCTTTTATCTCTGCTCTTAACGCCGTATTCCAAAAATTAATCTTTAATGGCAAGTCTCTCCAACTTTGTATCCATTTGGAATACATTGTATATGCCAAAGTTTCTGAAGTCGGTCTAAGTGCCAGTCTGTCTCCTATTTCATTTTCTCCTGAATGTGTTACCCAGAATACTTCAGGATTAAATCCTGCAAAATGTTTTTGTTCTTTTCCTAAAAGTGATTCCGGAATTAAAATTGGAAGAAATCCATTTCTAATTCCATTTTTAGAAAACTTTTCATCAAAAGTACTTTTCAATGATTCCCAAATTGAGTAACCATCCGGCCTCAACACTATTAGGCCTTTCACTGGTGCATAATCTGCTAGTTTTGCTTTTAGTACTACTTGTGTATACCACTCACTAAAGTCTGCTTCTTTTGAAACTGTAATTCCAATGTCCTCTTTACTCAAACTAGAATTCAAAGAAATAATTTTACTAATGAGCCTTTCGTGATAAACTACACGTTATCCGACTAGTGCGGATCCTTGGTTTTTATTTTAACGAGTCGCCCTTACAGAGTACTTTTCCCATAACTCTACTTTGGAAGTTCGGACAAACAAAACACTGGATAAATTGAATTTCATCCTTTAATACCGGACAATTGACAAATTCTTGCTTCATTTTTTTGAGCATTTTTGGACTAACTCCTTTGAGTTTTAGTTTTCCTTTATCATCCATCATACCCGAGTCCTTTAACTCTGCCTTGATGTCATCTGGGAGTTTTTGTTTTGCCTCAGTTAACTCTATTACAACTTCGTATTTGTGTTCTAATTCTCCCATATCTGGTTGAATTATTATCTTTGATTTATTACTAGCGTTTTTAGATCTAAAACAAGTTTAAACTTTAATATAATTAGTAATTTTTTTGCAAATCAGAAATCAATTGCTGGCAATTTTTGATGTTGAAGGGGTTCTATATGATGCAGAATATCTCCCGATTCTTGCAGAAAAACTCAACAAAGAAGATGAAATTTGGGAAATTACAAAACAAGGTATTCAAGGTGTGATTAATTGGGAAGAGGGTCTCAAAACAAGAGTTGGGGCATTAAAAGGTCTTGATTATGCTACATGCAAAGAAATTGCTGATGCATTACCTATAATGACTGGTGCCAAAGAGGCATGTAGAGTTCTAAAGGCTGCCGGATGGAAATTAATGGCAATCTCAGGCGGATTTACCATAATGACTGACAGATTACAAAAAGAACTGGATTTGGATTATATTTTTTCAAATGAATTAATCTTCAAAAATGGAAAACTAGATGGTGTAACATTACATGTTGATTCTGACAAATCAAAATCAGCTAAAATCAAAATTGCAGAATGGAATGAAAAGAAAGAAAACATCGTATGCGTTGTAGATGGTGCAAATGACGTTAAACTATTTGATGTTTCCGGTTTGGGCATTGCTTATCGAGCTCAAGACGTGGTAAAAGATTTGGCCACTACCACCTTGGAAGAAAAAGATCTTTCAAAAATACTTGATATTATAAATAAACACTATCATCTGAAACTGGAAACCACAACACCTGCATAAACAATATCTTACTGTATTTTTACAACTATTATAATTGCAAATCATTCCAGTACACATAGAAAAAGAAATAGAGCCTAATGATGACATATCTAAGTTAATAATTAATTCTGAAGAAATTCACAATGGTGACATTTTAGTCATTGCTCAAAAGATCATCTCAAAACAAGAAGGCCGTATAGTTGAACTGTCTTCTGTGATTCCTTCTTTATTGGCAGAAGGTATTAGCTCCGAATATGAAAAAAATCCTCATCTTGTAGAATTAATTCTAAATGAATCAAAACAGATTATCCGAATGGAGCATGGAATATTGATTGTTGAAACAAACAATGGATTCATCTGTGCAAATGCCGGTATAGATGAAAGCAATGTAAAAAACGGATTTGCGACATTACTTCCTTTGAATTCTGATGCCTCCGCGGAAAATATTCGTAAGGAAATCCTGAAAAAAATAAACAAAACTGTGTCTGTTATTGTTGCTGATACATTTGGACGCCCATTTAGAATGGGACAAACTAATTGCGCTATTGGAGTTTCCGGTATGAATCCTATACTTGACTATGCTGGAACCAAAGATTCTTTTGAAAAAACATTGCGTATTACTGCAATTGCAATTGCTGATGAACTTTGTTCAGCAGCAGAACTAGTAATGAAAAAAGCAACGAATTGTCCTGTTGCAATTATACGCGGATATGATTTTAAAAATGAAAACTCTACTATTCATGATCTCCTCCGTCCTCAAAATGAAGATCTGTTTAGATAACCATGCAATAGGATTATAATCCAAAGAGGAAAATTTTACTTAAATTGATTATCAAAACTGAATTGCACTGTCACAATTCATTCTCAAATTTCCATGTAGGTGATAAAGAAGCACCTTATGATTGTAATGTCTCAATAAGGGATCAATTGGAGCGCTCTTATAATTTGGGATTGGATGCAATCTTTGTTACTAACCATAATACTTTGGATGGGTATAACCAGCTATTACAATACAAAAAAGATCACTTAAAATTTCAAAATATTGAAGTTTATCCGGCAGAGGAAATTACCACTGATACAGGTGCACACGTTTTAGCATATGGTATTCACGATGAAATTCAACCTGGAATTACTTTGGAAGAAATAATAGATGAAATTAGAAAACAGGGAGGGATTTCATCAGCACCACATCCATTTAGTTTGCTAGATGCACTTAGAGACAGTGCAAAAAAATGTGACATGGTTGAGGTATTTAATAGTAATAATGTAGATGTTCTTTCAAATGCTCGAGCTACTCAATTTGCATTAGATAATAAAATGACGCAAGTAGCTGGTAGTGATTCTCACGTTCTCTCAACACTCGGGCGTTGTGTTAACATGATAGAATCTGAAAATAACCTTGACAGCATATTGCAATCAATGAAACATGGAAAGATTGAAATTTTACAAACTGGATATGCGTTACAAAATGAAACACTTGATCATCTAAAATACAAAATTCATAATTCAAAAGATTATCTAATTGATTACATCTCAGAACACTACCCACATGCAAAATGGCTTTTGACTTTTTTACTAAGAGTCTATGATGTCAATCAAAATAGTCACATTTGGTCACTATTTTACAAAATAGCACTCTTTTTGATGAAAAGGATTTCTCAAAAAATTAACTTCCAAAATTATGATCCTGAATTTATGAAAGAACGAAATCTTGGTACTATGTTCAAAATGGCATTATAATCAAAAATAGAGCAAGCTAAACTCGAATAGATTTTAATATGACAAAATGGGCATTAACAATTAGATCTCTCTATGTCTGAATCAAATGAGAAAAAATTAGATGCCACTGGGTTATTTTGCCCAGAGCCTGTATTTAGGACTAAAATTGAGATTGAAAAAATGCAGGTAGGACAAGTGTTAACTGTCTCTGCAGATGATCCTTCAGCTGAGGATGACATTTCAAGATGGGTGACACGAAATGGTCATGTATTATTGAATGTGAAAAAAGACGGTACCACAATCACTTTTCAAATTAAAAAGGTGAAATAAAACAAAATATGGCATCTGTTACTAGTTCTGATATTCTAAACCGCGTAGGCAACACCCCACTTGTAAAATTAGATTCTCTTTCAAATTCAAAAGTTACATATTTTGCAAAGCTTGAAGGTCACAATCCATTTGGTTCTGTAAAAGATAGAGCTGCATACTGGATGATTAAAGACGGTGAGGAAAAAGGTAAACTTACAAAAGGAAAAAGTATCATTATTGAACCTACATCTGGAAATACTGGTATTGCATTAACTGGCATTGCAAATTTACTTGGTTACAAAGTTGAGATAGTCATTCCTGAAAAAGCCAGTAATGAAACCAAGGATATTATTAGAAATCTAGGAGCCAAAGTTTTTGAAACCAGCGATGATCTCTGCCCAAAAGTTGGCGCTGGAACTGATCAAAGCATAGCATTGGCAACATCCATAGCATCATCAAGGCCTGATACGTACTACTCTCCAAATCAATATGCAAACGAGGCAAACTTTATGGGTCATTATGTCGGAACAGGTCCTGAAATTTGGAAACAAACTGATGGAAAAGTCACTCATTTCTTTACAGGTGTTGGAACTGGAGGCACTATTACTGGAATTGGAACATTTCTTAAAGAAAAAAACCCAGGTGTTAAAATTATTGGATGCCAACCACAACAAAATCACCTAATCCAAGGATGGCGAAATTTTGAAGAATCTGCAAAACCTGATTTGTTTTTAAAACGAGAGAGTGTCGTTGACGATTGGATATCTGTTAGTAATGATGAGGCATTTTCCGTTGTAAAAGAAGTACTTAGAAAGGACAAATTACTAATCAGCCCTTCTTCGGCCGCTGTTTACGCATGTATGAAAAAATATCATATTGATGGAGAGGGATGTGTAGTTGGAATATTTGCTGACGATGGAAGAAAATTCAAGAGCGTTTATGCTAAACAAAACATAATGACTGAAAAAGAATTCGAGGATGCTCTAAAAGAAGCAAAACACATGTCCCAATTGGCGTATTGACTTTTAAATTATTTTTACTCTAAAATATTTCTCAGATGAGTTTCATAAAACTCTCGAAAAAATTTGTTCATATCAATTTCGTGATGCAGACACGCATTACTTGATTCTATTAATCTCTCTCTAAGTTCTTTACTCCATTTGCTTTGTTGTTTGTCTTTAGATTTAATAATTGATGGATTTTGTTTTACTTCTTCCATGTTTGTTATTAGTTTTAGTCCCATCTGACGCAGTTTGCTTATGCTTAGTAAAAATAATCCTGATTGATCCTTATCTACTAAATTCATCAATGCATGTGCTTGGGTATAATACTCGGTTCCTTTTTCATTGTATTTCTTAAATTCATTTATGCGATTTTGCCAATATCGTTCTGTAGTATTTTCTATTACTTTGTAATTAAATTGAATCTCGGATAGTTCCTTTCCCAACTTGGCTAAATTATCACTATGTTCCTTGGCTGATTTTTTTAATTTTTCTAGTTCTTCAGTCATGATGTCTATGCATTTTTCTGCAATAAAGAGTTTGGAATCTAATTTTGAGCCTGATTTTCCCATGAATCATTTGATATTTTTGAATACTCCGTAATACATTTTTCACAAAACGAATCCCACTCTCCAATTTCTAAATCTCTGAAAAATTTCATTGTCCAATCATATGGTGGTTCTTTTCTATACTGAAATTGCTGAATGGTGTAAATGTCTTTTTCATTAAATTTATTCAAACATTTTTTACATTGAGCGTTTTTCATTAGATATTTTGTGAATTAGATTCCCTTTTTAGGAATTTTCTGTAAGGTACTTGTCTACATCTATTGCAGCCATACATCCAAACCCAGCTGCAGTGACTGCCTGTCTGTAGTTTCTATCATGTACATCTCCTGCCGCAAACACTCCTTCGATGTTTGTGTGTGTTTTATTTTTTAAAACAATATATCCTTCATCATCTAAATCGATTTGCTTTTTGAAAAGTTTTGTATTTGGTTCATGACCAATTGCAACAAAAAGACCTGCAACATCTAATGTTTTTTCTTCACCTGTCTTGATATTTTTTAATACTGCCTGTCGCATTTTTTGATCTCCCTTGATGTCTATTACTGCAGAATTCCAGTGAAATTCTATTTTGTTATTCTTAATTGCTCTTTCTTGCATTATTTTACTTGCACGTAATGCTTCCCGTCTATGCACTAGGTGTACAGTTGTTGCAAATTTAGTGAGAAATGTTGCTTCTTCTACTGCAGAATCTCCTCCTCCTACTACTATCAATTCTTGATTCCTAAAAAATGGACCATCACATGTTGCACAATACGATACTCCTTTTCCTGCAAACGTTTGCTCACCAGGCAGTCCTAATTTTCTAGGATTTGCCCCTGTTGCAATAATTACTGCTCTTCCCTCATATTCTTCTGAGGCTGTTAGGACCTTGAATGGCTTGTGTCTGAAATCTACATCCACTACTTCATCATCTATGATTGTGGTTCCCATTCTCTGTGTTTGTTTTCTCATCTCTATCATTAAATCTGGACCCATTATTCCTTTTTCAAATCCTGGATAATTCTCGACTTCTGTTGTATTGACTAATTGACCGCCTGGTAATATGCCTGATAAAATAAGTGTGTCATATCCTGCTCGTGAACAATAAATTCCTGCAGTATATCCTGAAGGACCCGCTCCAATAATTACTACGTCAAATTTTGTTTTCTTTTTATCTGGCATCTTTGGCGATTCATCTTTGTTTTCAAGTATTGTCGCCCCCGAATTTGCAGCCATCATGATATGGCCTCTTTGAATTTCATTAATTTAAGTTATTGATCCTCTGGTTAGCCATTACTAATCACAATACTTGTTTTTGTTCTGTTATCTAGTTATTTTGTACGTTTCATGAAAGTCCTTACAAATTGTATATGCTATGTCTTGTATGTGAAAAACCTCTGATATGTTTTTTTTACCTTTTGCAATTCCTCTCATAATTGTCATACATTTAGTGTTTTTTAGAGCATCCGGTTCAATCTCATCTGTCCAGATCTTAAAACATTCCTCAAAATCCAAACAGAATTTCAAAATAATTGCCTCCCAGTCTTCAGATGTTTTTGGAATGCCAATTGTATCTGCCACTTCTCGAAATTCATTTTTTCTATCTCTAAGCAATAAATTCAGAGTTTCTCTGACTCTTTTTTCATCATATCCTTCAATTAATCCAATCCTGTTCATATGTGGGATTATTTTTTCATTGTTAAAAAGGGATCTATTGTTTTCATCTATGAAAATATGATTTCATAATACAAATTCTTTTAAATTCATAAGCAACTGTTGTAAAAATTTAATGTACTTGTCTGAAAATCTAATGTGTGGTCCCTAGACATTTTTTCATATTCAAAGCGGATGGAAGTAAGGTCAAATTTAATGCAAATAAAATTTTGAGTACTTGTATGAGAGCAGGAGCAAGCAGAAAGACTGCACAAAGAATTTTAAAAAAAGTGCGTTCAGACGTTTATCATGATATGGGGACTAGCGATATTTACAAATTGGTTTTACAAGCTATTTCAGAAGAAAAAGATGCAATGGGATTACATCAAAGATATCAGCTTAAAGAAGCCATTATGCGACTTGGTCCTTCTGGATTTACTTTTGAAAATTACGTAGCCGATTTACTGAAATATTATGATTTGCAAGTTTCTGGAATTAGAGTGCAAGTTAAAGGGAAATGTGCTTTGCATGAAATTGATCTAATTGGCATGTCTAATTCTAGACAATTTATGATAGAATGCAAGCATAATTCTCATCGCGGTACCTTTGTTGGACTTAAAGTAACTCTTTACACTCATGCCCGATTTTTAGATGCATCTCCTAGGTTTTCTGGCGAAATTATTTTTTGTAATACTAAAATATCTGAAAATGCAAAAAAATATGCAAACTGCATTGGTCAGCAAGTTTTTTCTTGGAGGTATCCATCAGAAAAAAGTCTCGAAAAGGTGATTGAGCAAAATAAATTATATCCTATCACTATTCTGAATCTGACTTCAAAAGAATTGGATATTTTTTCTGGTATTGGTATGATGATTGCAAAGGATCTTCTTGAATATGACGAAGTTAAATTATCTAAAAAGACTGGCATTCATACAAAAAGAATACATAACTTACAAGCATTGGTCAAACAAATCTTGCAGTGATTCTGTGTAACATCCAAAAAACTGACAATTGAGATGTTGTTATATTCTTTATTTGATAATTTTAGAATCTCAATGTTTTTAACCATCCTTAATCCAGTTTATACTTATGACTAGTGATTCTTTCTGTCATTGTGGCTCTTGTGGTCATGAGACAGTAAATGAATGTTATACTAAACAATGCCCGTGCTGTTTAAGTGATCATCAGGGACCTTTTGGAAAAAATAGATAACTTTTCATTTTTACTTTTTATTTAATACTTTAACTGAAATTTTATTTTCAACTAGTATTTGTTATTTTCTTTAACACTTGTTGATGAGTTTCACATAATTTTCCATTTTCTAATTGTGAATACAGCAGGTCTTTTTGCCAATGTGCATTAAATAGCATGCATTCTGTTTTATCACAAAACGCTTCACCCGTTTCAAAATAAAATATTGCTTGTAATAAATAACCCTCTATGATTTTTGATAGACGCGTATCGTTGTATTCTAGATAGGTCCCTTTGTATTTTTGTTTTATTGACTCTACATTTATGCCCTGAGTGAAATTTGATATTAAATCTAAATAGTACTCTCTTGGTTTTGCCGGTGCTTCAATTATTCCTGTTGTTGAAATTATCGAAGGATTTGCACCGATCAATGCTCTCCCATGATATCTATAATCATTGTAATCATACGTACATGTCAATTTGTTTGTAAAAAAGATATGAAATAATTCCGACGATGTTTCCTCATTTGGGATTAATTCTGTTAATGCTTTTTGAATTTCAAATCCGTCATACATGATAATATTTTCTGTTTTTGTAGTATCATCAAAATTTGCTTCTTCAAAAAGAATTTCATCTGTACTTGGTTTGTGTTTTTCATATGGTTTTCTAGGATTAAAAATTCTACATGATGCAATTTTTGCAGCCGTATCTTTTTTTGAGAATTTTAGAATGCTGTCTCTTGTTTCAACTTGAACTGGAAATACTTCTTTTAGAAAAACAGCCAGTCTCTCAAGTTGAATCTGGGAAACAGCAGGTTCATTATACAAAAATATTTTTGAGATCTTCAATGAATCAATAAATTATTGATTCTTTATCTTTCTAACTCTTTAATTTTCTCTGCTGTGATTTCAGCTGCTTTCCTTCCTGAAAATAACATTGAACCATACGTAGGACCCATTCTTGCCAATCCATATGTTTCAGTCACAGACATTCCTGCTGCAACCAATCCTGGATACACTTCACCAGTATTGTGAACCACATGTTCTTCTCCCTCATTTACATACATTGGATTCATTCCCTTCCATTCAACTAACCCTCTATCTACTAGTCGTTTTACTGCAACAGAGTCATGTCCAGATGCATCAATAATCATTTTTGCCTCTAGTGCAATTGGATCAACACATGTGATGTTTCTTGGCAATGCTGATACTGGCATCCAATTAACAACAATGCCTGTAACTCTGCCGTTTTTCAAAACAAGATCATCAAACTTTGTAAGATTAAGGAATTTTACTCCTGCATCACATGCGGCTGCAATTAATTTTGAAACTGCATGTGGTCCTGGTGTTAAATACAATCCTTCTGAAACTTTTTTGTATGGAATACCTAATTCATCCCATATTTTTTGGGCTGGCTCTCTTACTGTTACTGGATTCATCATGTATCCACCTAACCAATAGCCCCCACCAAGGTAATTGTTTTGTTCAACAACTAAAACTTTGAAACCCATATTTGAAAGATCTCTACTTGCAGTTAATCCTGCAGGTCCAGCTCCTATAATTATCACATCTGACTCTGCTCTATCTATTAGAACTGAATGAAACTCGTTTGCAATTGCACGAGTAATCTCAACTTCACGAACATCTGTAAATATTTTCGTTGATTTTTCTGCAACAGTAGCTTTTTGCACGAAAATATTGATTCTTAGAACCCATTAATACTTTCCCACTTTTTTAAAATTAGGGGAAACTAATTCTAATGTGCTAGAATTATTTGCAGTATGAGGAAAATTCATGTATTGTATTGAAACTTTATCTCCTAAACTTCCCACATATCAAAAATTTATATCATAACTCAAAGGACTTTCTATTGTATTGACCGTATCTGATCTTAAACAATCGTATCCTGACTCGCCCAAACCTAAAATTAATTGGGCAAGAAATGAGGAGGCCGAAGATTTTGCTAATACTGTAAAATTATTCCGTCAAGGAAAATATGACGAAGACAGCTTTAGACGATATAGGCTTCAGCATGGGGCATATGGCACCCGAATGACTAATGACTATGCCATGGTTCGAATCAAATTACCTGCGGGGGAAGTTTATCCACATCAACTTGAAAAAATATCTCAACTAAGTGAGCAATTCTCCATCGGGAGTGCTCATTTCTCGACAAGAGAAAATATTCAGTTGCATTGGGTAATATTGGAAGATGTTTCAGAAATTCTACGAGGACTTGCAGAAGTAGGTCTTACATCACGTGAAGCATGTGGTAATTCTGTAAGAAATGTAATGTGTAGTCCTTTATCTGGTGTTTGCCCTGATGAAGAATTTGATTCTACACCATATGCGCTTGCAACAGCTAGATTCTTCTTGAGAAATCCAATGTCTCAAAGTCTTCCCAGAAAATTCAAATTTAATTTTACATGTTGTGAAAAACATGGCATGGTAAGAATGGTTGATGTTGGATTGATTCCACAAACTAGAGATTTGGACGGAACAATTCAAAAAGGATTCAAAATTTTTCTTGGTGGAGGATTAGGCAACAAATCTTTTGTAGGTTATCAATTAGAAGAGTTTACTCCAGAAGAAGATCTTTTGAATACCTCAATTGCAGTAATACGCATTTTTGATAGACTAGGTGATAGGAAAAACATGGCTCGAAACAGAATGCGTTATCTTGTAAATGACATGGGTTGGGAAAAATTCCAAAATCTAGTTCTTAAAGAAAGAGCTATAGTAAGGGCAACTCAATCCGTCATCACTCGTCTTGAAGTGGATCATACTCCATCAATAATTAAAAGACCAATCAGAATATCTGATGAAAGCGGAAGTTCAATTCCTGATGGGTATACAAGATGGCTAAAAACCAACACTCTAAAACAAAGGCAGTCTGAATATTCTTCTGTATTCATAACCCTTGAGGCTGGTGACATTACATCAAATCAGATAACTGCACTAGCAACAATAATTCAAGAATTCTCATCAGAGGGACATGCACGAGCTGGGTTTGTACAAAACATTGCATTACGTTATGTGCATGATGATGATTTACCCCGTCTGTATTCTAAACTGCTTACCTTTGGATTGGCAAAATCTGGTGCCCTAACTATGGCTGCACCTATAGGTTGTTCAGGCACCACTTCCTGTAATCTGGCTTTGACTAATTCTCATAGACTGGCAAAGGAAATTCAAAGAAAATTCCTCGAACTCAAATTAGATCAAGACGATGATTTGCGCGATTCTTCAATTAAGATAAGCGGATGTCCAAATGCATGTGGGCAACACGGAATTGCAACAATTGGTTTCTTTGGTGGAGGAGCCAGAGTTGGAAAAGAAATGTATCCTAACTATCAAATGTCTTTGGGAGGACGCTCTGATGGAGAAACAATGCTCGGTGCCACATGTCATAGAATTCCCGCAAAAAGAGTAATTCCAGTAATTTTAAAAATTATTGAATTATTCAAACAAAATAAAAAATCTGATGACACTCTTAAAGATTGGATTCATAGAATTGTAAATGGAAAAGAAGACACTGAAATAAAATCTATCCTTGATATGAGAAAAGCTTTGGATTCATTTACAATTCCACCTACAAAAGAAGAAGATCCTGATTTTTACAATGATTATGGAAGTGATTCTAGCTATCACACAAAAACTGGAAAAGGTGAATGTGCAGCATGAGCCAAGAAAAAACAATCAAAACAACAACTGGTATTGATTCACTGAGATCTGAAATTAGAGATAAAAGTGTCAGAGTAATCGACGTACGAAGAGAAGAAGATTACAAACAAAGTCACATTCCAACTGCAGTAAATCTTCCACTGGCAAATTTATTATCTGACGATAGTCCTGAACGTGTTTTAAAACTTGTAAAAGCAATGGGCATAGACGATCAAACTCCTGTGGTAGTTTATGATGATACCTTTGGTGCGCTTGCATCTAGAGTTGCTTGGACGTTGGAATACCTTGGTCACTCTGATGTATCTTTACTTGAAACAACTTTTAGTAAATGGAAATCACTTGGTTTGGAAAATGATAATAAAACACCAGAAATACAAAGCAAGGAACACTCCATTCATCTAAAACCTGAAATTTTAGCTACTTCTGATTATTTGGAAACATCAAAAGACAAACCAGATGTAATTCTAATTGATAACAGGGAGAGGTTAAACTATCTGGAACAACATATTCCTGGTGCAATCAGTCTTCCATATAGAACTCTTGCAACTCAAGATAAAATTCTGCGACCTAAGGATGACATGAAACGACTTTTAGATAACAGGGGAATTTCAGGCAATTCTGAAATTATTACTTATTGTGGAAGCGTTGGAACCCTGTCTGGTTTGGCTTATTACGCACTAAAATCAGTTGGACTGCCTAATGTTAAACTGTATGTGCGCTCTTTTAAAGAATGGAAAGGCCTTGAAAAACCAATAGCAAAACAACAGGATGCAAACTATTGGGACTTGTCTGCAGAATAATTTAGGATATTTCGTTTCTAAGCTTTTTGGTAATTGTGACTTCTATATTGTCAAAAAGATTTAGCATCTTACCTTTGTTTTCAATAAGATAGTCTACTCCTCTGTCCTTTAATCTGATTTTCCACAATCTGATTTCTCTATGCTCCTCAAAGAATTGTTCAATCATTTGCTCTCCTGATTTTGTTGGGTCAATAAACTCTTCAAAGATTTGAATTGTTTTTTCAACATTTTCGTCTTCTATTGATTCTCTGACTGATTGTATGGCTTGGCTGATCTCTTTTAGGTTCTTGACTGGTTTTGGTAATTGTTTTTTTGTGATTCCAAATAATCCTTTTCTCTCTTTACCCATTCTTTCTGCAACGTCTGCTGTAAGATCGTATATTGGAATTTTACTTAGGCCATCTCGTTTTTCATGCTGAACAATCAATCCCTTTTCAAGTAATTTTCTTAATGCATCCTCTGCATCAGATTTATCTAGAAATGTTGTCCATACAATAGCGCCAAGTGTGTGATAACCTTGTCTGATTGATTCTAAAACTACTACTTCTACAATTCTTTTGAATCCTTCTTCAATTCTAACATTTGTAAAATCTTTATCTCTGATCGACTTTCTTGCATTTTTCACATCAATTTCAATTGAACGCTTCAATGCTTCAAGTGATTCAGGAACTTGGTTTACTAGAGACAGAAAACATGCTTTGTTATACCATGCCATTCCATATGTAGGATCTGACTCTACTGCTTTCTCAACTGCATCCAGTGCTTTAGAATAATTTTTTTGTTCATAGTGGACTAGTGCTTTTAAATTCCAAGCTTCTGGGTTGGTGACATCTATATCTAAAATTTTATCATAAATCTTTAACGCATCACTATACTCTTCCAAGTGGAATCTTGCATAGCCCAGCTTCATCAAAGTCTCAATACTGTTTGGGTCGATTCGTAATGCCTGCTCAAAAATGACTGCTGCCTCTTCGAGCTTTTCATCGGCCATCAGGTTTACTCCCTTTTTAAATAATTTTTTACGATTATAATCAGGATCTACTAGACCTGTCTCTTCGATCTGATCTATTTCCTTAGATTCTGTCTCTTTATCCTTTGATTTTTTTTGAAACGGCTTCACTAGCTCAATTTGGACCTTTAATCTAGATAAATACTATCCTGAATCGAGCCTAAGTTCTAATATGTCTAAATCTATTGAATGTACTGCTAGAACTGGTTTAGGAATCCCTCAAAAGTTTTATTTTTTATTCTATAAAATCAAACTTAAAAACCTCGTATTTGACCATCTGTTTGTTTCTAATATTGTAGCAAGCAATTATCATTGTTGATATTTTATTAGATGTTGATATAGCAAAAAAATCATTTCTACTTGTTGAAACATAAAAGACAACCTAAAACTCTAAAAGATATTCCAGTAGAGTTAAAATCCATAACTAAAACTCCAATTACAATTCATCCAAATGCCACCATCTTGGATGCAAGAGATCTTTTACTCCGATATGGGATTGGAAGATTAGTTGTTAAATTTGGCAAAAAACCAATAGGAATCATTACTGAAAAAGATATTGCAAGAAGTGTTTCAATTTTTGGTGGAAAACCAATCCAAAAAATTCTGGTGAGACACATAATGTCAAAAGATCTAATCACAGTTTCTCCAGATGCATCAATATATGATTGTGCAAAACAAATGAAAAAACATGGCATAAGCTCAGTGATCATACAAGATAAGATGCAAAATCTGGTAGGAATTATAACAAAAACAGATCTAGTTTCTACTTTCTTGGCTCAGAGTACCGCATCATTAAACATCTCAAAAATAATGACAAAAAAAGTAGTCACAGTTTCTCCAGATGACTCTGTATTTGAAGTTCAAAGTATTTTATTTAATAACAAAATTAGTAGGGTAGTTGTTACAAAAAATAAAAAACCAATAGGAATTATCACATACCGTGATTTTATTCCTGCAAAGACTTTTACTTTGCACAAAGGATTTGTGGATCCAATAGAACGTGAGGAGATATCATCTAATCCACAACTTAATGAATTTAATGTAAATCAATTGAGTTACTTGCTTACATTTTCTGCAAAAGATATCATGACAAAAGAGCCTTTTGTGGTGTATTCTGATAATGATGTATACACGGCAGCAATTCTGATGATAAGACACGGAATAAGTGGTATTCCTGTCACACGCAATCAGAAATTGATTGGAATGGTAACAAAATCCGATATTGTTGATGTTCTGGCATCAAAAGGAAAACTTGACTGATTCTTGGATGTCTTATGGTGGATTAATCTTCAACGGCATGTTCAGTTAGCACTTTGATGCAATCTTGTAGGACCTCGTTATTTGAAATCGCTTTCGTTTCTTTGAAGTTAAATTCTTGAACTAGTTGTTGTTCAAATTCTATCAAATCATTTTGATATGTATTGCAAGAGGAACGTAATAATCTCCAATAATAGTAACCCTTGTTCATTTCATTTAACATTACATGATGATCTGATTTCAATATCTTGGAGATGTTCTCGTATGCTTCTTTGTAATCATTAAATTTGTCTCTGACAATTTGCGGAAGGTCTTGATACCACTCTTTCCCATCCGCAGTTTTTTCCACATTCTGCATTTTTTGGAGTTGATATGCCACAGAATCTTTCAAGATATCAAGTGTATCGTTGGTATCTAGGAGATCCATCAATTGAGGGTTTATCATAAATCTTCTGAAATAATCATTGTTTTAAGAATGTTGCATGTCTGTAATCTAAGAATCATGTTAAAAAACCAACTCAAATCTTCTTTCTTTGTATGCTGGATTTAGTTTTCCTATGATTGGTATTTTGGCGCCACAATATTTGCACTGGTTGTGATCATCTAGATCCCATTCTAAGATATCGAAATTATATCGTCGTACAACAATTTTTTTACATTCATGACAATAGGTATGCTCCAATGGATGTCCTGGAACATTGCCCACATATGCGTATCTCAATCCTTCTTTCTTTGCAATCTCATGATGTTTTTCTAATGTGATAACTGGTGTTGGAGGAAATTCCATCATCTTGTATGATGGATGAAACTGTAGAAAGTGAATTGGCATGTCCGGCCCAAATTCATCGTAAACAAATTTGCAGAGTTTTTTTGCATGTTCAAGATTGTCTCCTACGTCTGGAACAACAAGATCTGTTATTTCTACATGAATTTTTGTTTTATCGCGAATTTCTAATAGTGTATCAAAAACAGGCTGAGAATTTGGAATCCCAACATATTTTCTAACAAATTTCTCTTCTCCATTTCCCTTAAAATCAACTGTAATGCTATCAAGAAATTCATTCATCATAGAAACTGATTCTGGTGTACCATATCCATTTGAGACAAAAATGTTAAACAATCCCTTCTTTCTTGCCAATACACCACAATCTCTAGCATACTCCAAAAATATACTCGGTTCATTGTACGTGTATGCTATTCCCTGACACCCGCTTTGAAGTGCCTTTTCTACCACTTTTTCAGGTGTAATGTCCACTCCTTCTATCTTTCGTCTTTGACTGAGATCAAAATTGATGCAGTATTTACACAGCCAATTGCATCCAGTTGTTCCAATCGAAAATATCTTACTTCCCGGCATAAAATGGGTTACTGGTTTTTTCTCTATCGGATCAATATGGGCCGCTGCAACCTTTCCATATACGTAAAGAACCAATTTTCCTCCTTTATTTCCCCTAATTCCACACAAACCAATTTGATCCTCACCAAGCTCACAATATCGGGCACATGCTAAGCATCTTACTTTATGATTTGCCAATCGCTCATAAAGAACTGTTTCCTTTTGCACGATGTAATTTTGATGAATTACAACATTAAATCAATAGATAATTATCAATTTTGGTAATCATGAAATAGGACTTATGATTCTGTTTAGAAAGTTTTTGTGTGACAAATCAAATATTTATTGAATCTGTAAATAATATTCCCACATTTAAAAAAAGATTTGAAATTGTAGAGAGAAAAGGGATAGGACATCCTGATACCATTTGTGATCTAGTGATGAACCAAGTCTCCATTGATTTATCCAAATTATATCTTAAGGAAACAGGTACAATTCAACACCACAACATGGATAAAGCATTGTTAGTGGCAGGGCAAAGTGAAAGTAACTTCGGAGGTGGTAAAATCATAAAACCGATGAAGATGATTTTAGGAGACAGAGCGACATTTGATATTGGTGAAAGAACACTCCCGATAGGCGATCTTGCAATACAAACTGCAAAGGAATGGTTTGAAAAAAATCTAAGATTTGTAAATGATGAACATGTGGAATATCAAGTAGAAATTGGTGTCACATCAAAGGAACTTCAATCAATATTTGAAAATACCAAATCATTTGCTGCAAATGATACATCTGTACTTGTAGGGTATGCTCCATTTACAGAAACTGAATCTATCGTACTAAATACAGAACAACACATAAACTCTAAACAATTCAAAGACAACTTCCCAGAATCAGGCGAAGATGTTAAAGTAATGGGATTCAGGGATGCAAATCACGTTGATCTTACTATAGCTACAGCATTTGTAGATAGGTTCATCTCAACTGAGAATCAATATTTTCAAAAAAAAGAGGAGATGCTTCAAGAAATAAATGAATTTCTAAAAAAGAATTACAGTATGGAAATCACTGCAAATATGAATTGTTTAGATTCTAAAAACAGAGGGATGTCCGGCCTTTATCTGACAGTTTTAGGCACATCTGCTGATAGTGCAGATTCTGGACAAGTAGGAAGAGGAAATATGGCAAGTCGTGTAATATCTCCAAGCAGACCTGCCGGTTCTGAAGCCACTGCTGGCAAAAACCCCGTCAGTCATATTGGTAAAATCTACAATGCACTTTCTTTTAAAATTGCAAATGAAATACATATCAAAGTATCAGGTTTGGATGAAGTATGTGTATGGATGTATAATGTGATTGGAAGACCAGTAAATGATCCAAAGGCAGTCATTGTACAGCCCACTATCACAGGGCAATTACAGAACGCTGAAAAAAATCAAATCAATGAAATAGTTGAAAACAACTTGCAAAACATACATGAGTTTTGTAATGAATTGATTTCAGGTAAACATCCTATAGCGTAATTTCTTTTTGTCATTTAGTTTTATCTGATTTTCATATGCTCTGCATTGCTCTATTTTTCTTTATCAATTTTCCCTAATAGTGGCACAAAAACATAACCTGGCTGATTCTTAATTTCCATAATTCCATGAGATGTCTTTTTTAGTAAAACCAGTGATTGTGGAAATTCCCCCACAGGCGCAATCAACAAACCATCTGCTGATAGTTGTTCAAGTAATGATTCTGGAAATTTCCCCACAGGCGCAATCAACAAACCATCTGCTGATAGTTGTTCAAGTAATGATTCTGGAACTTTTTTACATGCAGCAGTAATTATGATTCTATCAAAAGGAGATTCTTCTGGAAATCCTAAACTCCCGTCTCCTAAAGTCACTTTGACATTATTTATTCCTAATTTATCTATATTTTTTTTGGCAAATTCTGCAAGTTCTGAATGTCTTTCAACAGAGTAAACTTTGCCATGTCCTACCAAGTAGGAAAGAATAGCAGTCTGCCAACCTGAACCACTACCAATCTCCAGAATTTTTTGCCCTTCTCTGATGTCTAGCCATTCAGTCATTCTTGATACCACTGACGGTTGGGATATTGTTTGATTTTTCATTATAGATAGTGGTGTGTCTTCATATGCCTCTTCTTTAAGCAATGTTGGTACAAATTCATGTCTGGGCATTTTTCTAATGGCAGATTCTACTTTATCGTCATTAAGAAATCCTGACTTTTTCATAATGATGATTAAATCCTCTAATCTTTGTTGATAATTTTTGTTAGTTTTCATTTTGGCTAAATGGATGTATCACATATGTCTAATAAAAAGCAAAATAAAAAATTAGATAGACTCTATCTTTATATTTCATGTTAAAGTTTTGGAATTACAAAAAACAGAACCGTATAAAATACCAAAAGAACAGATTGCAGGGGGCTTAAAAATGAATTATGATTTTAAGATTATCTCTTGTGATAAACATATGCATTAAAAACAAATTCTGAGAAATATTTGATCCTGCTTTCAAAAATGAAAATTAGGTACTCTCCATAAATATAGACTACAAAGGTACAATTATGTTATGACTCAAGTAGGTACCACTTCAGAGGGAGTACCGGTAATTTTACTTAAGGAAGGTACCAAGCAATCACGAGGAAGAGATGCTCAACGAAATAATATTCACGCTGCAAAACTGATTGCAGAAATAATTCAGACAAGTTTAGGTCCACGAGGAATGGACAAGATGTTAGTTGATTCAATTGGGGATATTACTATTACAAACGATGGCGCAACCATTCTAAAAGAGATAGACGTACAACACCCAGCTGCTAAAATGATGGTTGAAGTAGCAAAAGCAACTGATAGTGAAGTGGGCGATGGTACAACATCTGCAGTTGTTCTGGCAGGGGCATTACTTGAAAAAGCAGAATCATTAATTGACGATGAGATTCACCCAGTCATCATTGCAGATGGATATAAAAAAGCCTCAAGAAAGGCAATCGAGTTTCTAAGTGAAATTGCAATAAAGGTAGACCCAAAAGACAGAAAGATTTTAGAAAAAATTGCACATACTGCCATGCAAACAAAATTGGTATCCATTGATGCAACCGATCTTGCAAAACTGGCAGTTAGTGCAGCATTAGCAGTTATAGAAGAGAAAAACGGATCTTTCAAAGTAAATCTGGAAAACATAAAGGTAGAAAGAAAGACAGGGGGTTCAGTTTCAGATAGTGAACTAGTTAGTGGAATAATACTTGATAAGGAAATAGTTCATAGTGGAATGCCACGAAAAATTGAAAATGCAAAAATTGCTTTAATTAGTGAGGCATTAGAGATCAAAAAAACAGAATTTGAAGCAAAATTAAACATCTCTAGTCCTAATCAAATCAAAGCCTTCATGGAAGAAGAAAGTCAGATACTCAAGGAGATGGTTAAGAGCATAAAATCCACTAATGCTAATGTCGTTTTATGTCAGAAAGGTATTGATGATATAGTTCAACATTACATGAGTAAAGAAGGAATACTTGCAGTAAGACGTATCAAAGAAAGTGATATGTCAAAATTAGCAAAATCAACTGGCGGAAGAATAGTTGGCAGTGTAAATGATCTAAATACTGCCGATTTAGGTTCAGCGCAAAATGTAGAGGAAAAAAGAATAGAGGAAGATAACTGGGTGTTTGTTGAAGGATGCAAAAATCCAAAGGCAATTAGCATCTTGATTCGAGGAGGGTCTCAGCGAGTAATAGATGAAGCTGACAGATCAATGCATGACGCATTGATGGTAGTAAAAGATGTAGTTGAGAATCCAAATATTGTTTATGGTGGTGGCGCACCAGAAGCCTTTGTTGCACTCAAGCTCAGAGGTTGGGCGAAATCCCTTTCTGGAAGAGAGCAACTGGCAGTTGAAAAATTTGCTGATGCTATGGAATCTATTCCACTTGCTCTAGCAAGAAACGCAGGAATGAATCCTATTGATTCAATCACTCAACTAAGATCAAAACAAAATGCAGGAGAAAAATTTACTGGTGTGGATGTCATTAACGGCGTAATCGCCGATTTTGAAAAACTTGGAATAATTGAACCACTCAAAGTAAAAGAACAGATCATAAAGTCTGCCACAGAAACTGCAAATATGATACTAAGAATAGACAATGTAGTTGCCGTATCCAGATCAATGCATCCTGAATCCCAGCAAGGCATGCCACCAAGTGGTGGCATGGGCATGTACTAGCTAGAACCAACTCCAGTTTGATGTCTTTACTGATGAATTCCACAGTAATTTTTAATGACTTTAATCCTTTTAGATTAAACACAAGAATGTAGTTTTAGACACATGTATGAATATATGAACTATAATTTCAGATGATAGAAATCATCCTTTGATTACTCCTAATGGTACAAGTCTTGCAACTTTTGTAGCTATTCTAAGGTCATGAGATATGCTTGCTATCATATCGACGTCTTTGTACACTTCTGGTGCCTCTTCTACTACACCGTATCGTGTCATTGATTTTAACACAATTCCTTTTGCTTGCATTTCGTCAATAATTTGTTTATAATTATAATTTTTATGTGCTTGTGTTCTAGACATTATTCTTCCAGATCCATGTGCTGTTGAACCAAAAGTTAGATCAAGTGACTTTTGATTTCCCAAAAGAATCCAACTTGCACTCCCCATAGAACCTGGAATGAAAATCGGCTGACCTATCTTTTGGTATTTTTTTGGAATATCAGGACTGTTAGCAGGAAATGCTCTTGTTGCACCTTTTCTATGAACTATTATTGATTTTTCTTTGCCATTGATTTTATGTTTTTCAACTTTGGCGCTATTATGGGCAACATCGTAAACCAAATTCATTTCCAAATCTGATTCGGATTGATTTAAAACTGATTCAAAAGATTTTCTTGTATAATGTGTGATCATTTGCCTATTGCACCAGGCAAAGTTCATCGCAGCATTCATTGCTTTTTTATATGAAATTCCCTCTTCAGAAACATTTGGAACACATGCTAATTGTCTATCTGGTAATTCTATTCCATATTTTTTATGACTCGCTTCACAAATCTTCAGATAATCTGTACAAACTTGATGCCCAAGCCCTCTTGACCCACAATGAATCAATACTGTAATTTGTCCTTCAAATATCCCCATGGTTTTTGCCGCTTCCTTGTCATGGATTTCTTGCACTTTTTGAATCTCAAGAAAATGGTTTCCTGAACCTAAACTGCCAACTTGAGGAGCACCTCTATTGTGAGCCAAGTCTGAAACTTTATGAGGGTCTGCATTTTGGATATGGCCGTTTTCCTCACAAACATCTAGATCATTTTTTGTTGCATATCCATTTGCTTCTAACCATTTGACTCCCTGCACAAGAACTTCATCTAATTGAGATGTGGTTAGTCGTACACATCCTTCTTTTGGATGCAATCCAGATGGAATTGAATTAAAAAGGTGATCAACAAGTTCTGCTAATTTTGGTCTAATATCATTTTCAGTAAGATTAGTTCTGATTAATCTAACGCCACAATTGATATCATAACCTACACTTCCCGGACTTATGATGCCTTCTGCATCCATACCAGCAACCCCGCCAACCGGAAATCCATATCCTTGATGACCATCAGGTAAAACTACGACATGTTTTAGGACACCTGGTAAAGTAGACACATTAATTGCTTGTTCAATTGTTCTATCAAAAATCATTTTTTGAAGTAGATATTCATTTGCGTAAATTACGACAGGTACTTTCATACCATATTCTGAATCTTGTTCTATCCTGTATTCAAGATCAGATATTTTTTTTGGAGTTAGTATGGTCATTATTTTTCATAACCACTTTAGATTTTGTGGATTATTTGATCTATTGGCCTACGGGTAGTGATTTGAGGAATCTCATTAGCAAAACCTATTGGAAGAATAGCAACCGGTTTGAGATTCTTTAATTTTAGAATATCACACACTTTTTCTTCATCAAATGATCCTATCCATACGGAAGAAAGCCCCAAACTATGAGCGGTGATTTGGGAATACACACATGCTATTGTTGCATTTTGAATGGAGAATAACTGTTCTCCTCTGGATCCATATTCCACACTGCACCGTATGGGATCCGCACAAAATATCATCACTATTGGTGCTTCATGAATATAATTTTGTCCATGTGCAGCTTCGACTAGTTTTTCCTTTTCCGTTCTTTTAGAAACAATGAAAATCTGATATGATTGCAGATTGCCAGCTGAGGGTCCTCTTATGGATGCATCGACTATTGTATTTATTACATCTTCAGGGATTGGAATATTTTTAAATGCACGAACAGAATGTCTAGATGAAATTAAATTAAAAAAAAATCCATCCAATGTAATTTTGGTTCACTATGTGACAGATTAAGTGGGTGATAATTATCAGAGTTGAAAATATGGCGTTTAATTTTAACTCTTTTTTATTATCTTATTCTAACCTGTAATGAACACAGATGTAATAAAATTAAAACCACCTGTTTTTACATTTGTTATTATGCATCATAATTGTTGTAAACACAGCTATAGACTGTTTTTTTATACATCTTTCTTGTGATCTCGGTGTCAATGAAAATAACAACTAGATCTTACTCTGTTTTCTACCCTGAAATATATTCACTGAGATCTTCAAGATATGTATTTGTAACTGGGTATGCATTTTGATATGCGTCCACTATATCTCTAGCTGTTGCTATGCTAACCAGCAAACCGTCTTTTACTAGACCTAATCTTTTGATGTTCTTTGATGCCATTATACTTGCTGCCTCATGAGCTTTAATTCCCACATTTGCAACAATCATTGGTGATGAGGAATGTTTTCCCACCGGATCATGAATATTAAATTCATTTGAAGTAACGTGTGTTAAAAGATCTCGCTCAGTAAAAATTCCATAACCTTTCATGTCCTCGATGATTATGCTACCTATCCTTTTCTCATGCATTTTTTTTACTGCATCAAAAACAGAATCCGAAGACTTGCATTTTTCAATTTTGGTGCTAAGGACATTATCTAAAGAAGCGTCATTTCGTGTCTTTCTAAACGCTCTTAACAAATCTGAAACTGTGACAATCCCTACAAGTTTATCCCCATCAAAAACCAACAGTCTTGATTTTTTCCTAATAATTTGATGGGCTGCATCCAATACAGTATATCCTAAAGATAATCTGACATAAGGCTGCCATCCTGCATCTTGTACTTTCAACTTGTGAAGATCCTTTGAATCTACAATTGCCTTTAATATCTCCCGTTCAGTTAGAATTCCTTTTGGAATTGTCCCATTGCTGACAACAAGATTTCCAAATCCTCTCTCTGCCATAAAATTTATGGCTTCCATTAATGGTACTTTGGAGTCAACGGATATTGGATAGGCAGTCATGTAATTGGAAATTGGAAGATTGGCGATCTTTAATCCCATGTGTTTCAAAAGAAAAAATAGTATTTGATAACTATGCTAAATATCAAATATGATAATTTATTATTTGTTTTATAGTTATGATGATGACATTTTCTAATGGATAAACAAGTTGCTATAGTTACTGGTGCAAGCAGAGGCATAGGAAAAGCAATAGCACATCTTTTTGCACAAGAAGGCATGAATGTTGTAATTTGTTCAAGAAATGAAAATCAAATAAGAAAAACAGCAATGGAAATTCAAAAGGATACCGGAAACATTGTTGTTCCAGTAAAGACTGATGTCAGAAACCATGTAGATGTAGACAAATTGGTTCAGAGTGCCTTAAATGAATTCGGGAGGATTGATATTTTAGTTAACAATGCTGGCGTTGCAATAATAAAATCACTCGTGGAAACTACAGATCATGAATATGACACAATTATAGATACAAATCTCAGTGGGGTATTTTTTTGTTGCAAATCCGTTTTACCGCATATGATTAAGCAGAAATCAGGATACATAATCAACATTAGTTCAGGTGCTGGCAAGACTGGATTTGCTAATCTTTCTGTTTACTGTGCAAGCAAATTTGGAGTGATTGGCATGACAGAAAGTCTTGCAGAAGAAGTTTCAGATTATGGAATCAAGGTTTTTTCTGTGTGTCCTGGGGCAGTTGCAACCCAAATGCAAAAGGAATTCATGAGCAATGAAGAGTTTGAGAAGCGTAAGAACCAGATGATTCAACCAGAAGAAGTAGCTCAAAAGGTATTGCAGTTGGTAAAAGGCAAATTCAGAACGGGCACCTCAGTTGATCTTCATTAGGGTATACAATATCGATTACTTTCATTGTTGATAATTGATGTCGGATTTAAAATCGATCTAAATTGAAACCAATTTATGAGTAACGTGCTTGACAGACCGATTTCTGATTTCATAGATGTGACACTGTCTATTCAAGAGAGCAATCAAACTGTATCTGATTCCGTAAAAAAAATGGAAGAGTATGGAATAGACAGCCTGTTGGTAAGAGATGAAGGAGAAATAAAAGGAATTGTCACGTATAGGGATGTTCTTTTTGATGTTGTTTCAAAAGGAAAGGATCCGACAAAGACGAAGATAAAAGAAATAATGCATGCTCCTCTTCTTTCCATACAAAAAAATGCAAAAATAAAAGATGCCCTCTATCTGATGACTAAAAACAATGTACGAAGATTGGTAGTTTTTGATGACAAGGTTCCAATTGGTGTAATTTCGCAAAAGGTATTGGTTGGAAATATGACAAAACATGCAATTGTATTACCTGAGCTTGAAATGCCGACTAGAATCAAGTGCCCCTACTGTTCTTCGGCGTTTGATGACAAGACAGCACTTTCCACCCATATAGACAATATCCATATTGGAAGAGGACTGTTTGACGGAAATCTCTCAAGAATAGATGACCTTGGAACTATCTACCCGCCATATGATTTTCCGAAAACCATCTGAATTTTAGATATGCTGTGATCTTTTTCCATTTTTTAGTTGGCTCAGTTAGACTATCATAACACCAAATCGATTTTTTGCAGAAGAGTAAAAAGAATCACTGAAAAACAGAGATAATTGGTGACAGCCGCTTATTGTTGTCTTACTTTGGAATGATCTGCTTTCTCTGCTGGCTTGAGAGGAGACGGTCTATATCCTTTGGCATAAAGGAGATTGTTAATCTCAAGTAAGATATCATCTGCAGTTGCCTTTTTACCATACAATTTTAGCTGACGTCGTGCCATCAGATCACCAAAAGGTGAGCTACCCAAAAATTTGAAAACGTGTTATTTGGTGCACAAAGATGATTAATCACAAACTAATTACACAAATTACGTGTTTTTAAAACCCATTAAAAAAACGCTGACAAAAATTAATTATATTGTATGTTTTTTGTTGTTGTAGATAATTTATGATAAATTAATCGTACATTTCACCATGTTTTAAAATCATTATTTATTTTTGTATCTTTTAAAATCAATAATGATAATCGCCTGTATCTTTAAGTGTGATTTTGTAGTACTATTATTGCATTAAACTTTGGTTTGGTGCAACGCACGGAAACGTAGGGTAATAACCCAACGCGGTGTACATTGGTATATGGTGTAAGCGTTTCCGTGATCTTTTGATTAGAATCTATCCAATAACAAAATACATTGTTTTTTCAGTCAGAAATAATTTATGAAATATTTTATCACGAATATCGTATTTTTGGGAATTATGTTAAACATGTGTTTTTTGTAGATGTGTTTGATGTACAAATCAAAACATATCGTTTACAACTAGAATAATCTATGGATATGACCCTGCATATGACATAGAGCAATTCATAAAAAAATACAAACACGATATGATTGTGATTGGTGCGAAAGGTAAAAGTACACTAAAACGTATTTTCTTGGGTAGTGTTTCTAGCTATATTGTTCAAACTTCAAAAATTCCAGTTACTGTAATAAAGTAATTTCTTCCAAGACCTGATTACTAGGGAATTTTAATTACACCCGTCTGATGTTGTAATCCTTAATTTTTGATTATCGCTAAATTGAGTTTGTTTCTCAATGTCAAAATTCAACATACTGTTTATTTAAAATGATTATTAACGTAAGACATGACAACTTTAAGCGAACTTCGTGTCTGCAAGTTATGTGGAAATGTTTTTTCAAAGAGAGCTGGTGTGACTATAATATCTAGCTGCCCTCAATGTAAAGGAACTAGTTTTGATATAGTCGACATAACTAAATCAGTCG
>Ga0209519_10000013_pt1 | contig 89222 bp, 70 predicted proteins | sample Rifsed13ft1_FD_184005 | JGI IMG/M metagenome (GOLD analysis project Ga0209519, IMG submission 184005) | Soil microbial communities from Rifle, Colorado, USA - sediment 13ft 1 (version 2) | ecosystem: Environmental > Terrestrial > Deep subsurface > Rock core/Sediment | place: Rifle, Colorado...
GAACTAAAACAAAAGTTAAACATTAAATGGATAGCCGATTTTAGGGATCCGTGGACCACAATAGGCTACCACAAATCCCTGAGGCTATCCAGCTATGCTGCCAAAAAGCATAAGTTTTTAGAGCATAAAGTGCTGAATATGGCAGACACTATCATTGTAACCAGTAAAACCACAAAATCCGAATTTGAGGTGATTACAAGCAGGCCAATTGAGGTAATAACCAATGGTTACGACGTTGAGAACATTGAGAAACAAGACTTGGATTCCAAATTCAGTTTGGCGCATATTGGTTCTTTTCTTTCCGAAAGGAACCCCACGATCTTATGGGAAAGCTTAGTCGAATTAATTAATGAAATTCCCGATTTTAAAAACCACCTGGAGATCAAATTGATTGGTGCCGTTAGTCATGAGGTTCTGGAAACAATTGCACAGTTTGGGCTAAATCCTTATTTGAATAATATGGGTTATGTTTCGCATGGGGAAGCTATTGCCCATCAAAAAAAGTCGCAGGTTTTGTTGCTTATTGAAATAAATTCTAAGGAAACACGAAGTATCATTCCGGGTAAGTTATTTGAATATATGGTTTCTGGAAGGCCTATTATCGCGATTGGGCCCAACGGTTCCGATTTTGCCGAAATCATCACCGATACTAATACGGGAGTGTTTTTTGAGTATTCTGAGAAAGCAAAACTAAAAAATGTAATTTCGGATTATTATAATCAATATTTGGATGGTAAACTTCAGTCTAATGCCGTAGGTTTGCAAAAATATTCAAGAAGAAGTTTAACGAAGGACTTGGTTGAAGTTCTAAATAAATAAATATAAAGAGATTGCTTCGTGCCTCGTAACGACAAAGAATGGGAATAGTATTAAATCAGTCTTTAAAAAACACAATAATAACCTATATAGGTTTTGGTATTGGTGCAGTTAATACAATATATTTGTATCCTTTCTTTCTTGGAGCAACGTATTATGCATTAACTAATTATGTTTTATCGGCAGCCAGCATTGTAATGCCATTATTTGCCTTCGGTATGCAAAACTCCTTGGTCAAATTCTATTCCCAATGCAAAACAGAGGAGGAAGAATCGCGGTTTTTGTCCTTTACCGTTTTATTGCCACTTTTATTGTCAATTCCTTTGTTGTTGATTGGACTGTACTTTTTTGATGACATTTCAGCCTATTTATCCAAGAAAAACCCAATCGTAAAGGATTATTTATGGTTGATTCCCTTCACAGGATTGTGTATGGCTTATTTCGAAATATTCTATGCCTGGGCTCGGGTTCACATGCATTCTGTTTTTGGTAATTTTATAAAAGAAGTAGGCTTACGTGCTTTTTCTTTATTGGCTTTGATTGGCGTGTATTTTAAATGGATCACGGTTATTGATTTTGTTTATATAACAGCCTGTATCTATTTTTTGGCCTTTGTTGTGGCAATGCTTTACGCATTTTATCTAAAAAAGCCAAAATTTCAATTTTCAGTTCCCGACAATGCCAAAGATATATTGGTGTACACTTTTTTTATTATTTTATCAGGAAGCGTTGCTACTTTGCTTTTGGACATTGATAAAATAATGCTGAACCAGTACATCAAGATCGAGAACATAGCCTATTATTCAGTTGCAACCTATATTGCTTTGGTTATTTCGGTCCCCAGCCGTGCGATGCACCAGATTGTGTATCCTATAACCGCAAAGTTAATGCATTCCGAAAAATACGATGAGTTAAACGATTTGTACAAGAAGACATCAATCAATTTGCAAGTTGTGGGAGGTTTTGTGATGTTGTGTATTTTTGTTAATATCAGCCAATTATACGAAATGGTCCCAAAGGAATATGGAGGAGGTATTTTGGTTGTCTTTATGATTGGATTGTCAAAGTATTTTGATTTGATCTTGGGGAACAATAATGCCATAATTTTTAATACAAAATACTATCGGGCAGTATTGTTCTTGGGTGTCGTTTTGGTGTTTTTGACCATCGGACTGAATATGATTTTCATTCCAATATTCGGGATTTTAGGTTCCGCCTTTGCCACTTTGCTGTCAATAACATTGTACAGTCTGGCAAAGCTAATGTTTGTTGTAAAGAGATTGCATCTGTATCCATTTACAAAACAAACATTATATTCCATGGTGTTAACATTTGGATTGTTTTTGTTGTTTTATTTTTGGAAATTTCCCTTCAACCCAATTATAGCGATAGCACTAAAATCAATTCTGGTGACTGCTTCGTACGGTTATGTGAATTATAAGTTCATGATTTCCACAGAGATAAATCAAGTGATTGATACCGTTTTAAAAAGATTAAGGATCAACTTATAATTAGTTTTTAATTCTTCCTTTGTATAAAAAAGAAGGACTGCAATTTATGATGTTGCGGTTTTTTTATCTGACTTCCCTTTTAATTTTAGCTGTGAATTTTGTAAACTAATTGACTTATAGTGTAATAAAGTGTTTTTAGTTTTCAAATATCTTTGTTTGAATAAATTAAGAACCGAATTTATTGTAACAGATGGATTTATCAAATATCACTAAAAGTGGGTATTGTGGGAAATATATCATCTGCTTAATTTTATAAAATATTCTTGAATTGAATTAATAAGAAAAAAAAGATGAAAAGGATGGAAATTACCCGAATTACCAGTGAAGAAAATCTACAAAAATTCACGCAAGCTCTAAAGGATAAGATTAATAAGGGATTTGAGATTGAGGAAAGAAACGATAAATTACCTTTTGCGGTTTTATCTAAAAAAAGAAAAAAAGTGAACCATAATTTCAATTTATTGCTCTCCTGGATCACATTTGGAATTTGGTACTACGTATCTTCAAAAGAAAAAAGAATATTAATCGCCATTGACGAAGATGGAAATACTTTTGAAGACAAATGTTATAATTAGTCGTTTGATTATATTTTTAGTGGATTAAAAAGTATTGTTTTTTAGTCAAAAAAAGGCCGATTTATTATAAATCGGCCTTTTTTTGGCTAAATTTCAAATGGCACACAATTGTTATGATTGGTGACCATGAGTTTTTTCTATAGTTTTTCTTTCAGGTATTTTCCTGTAACGGATTCTTTTATTTTTACTAACTCGTCAGGAGTACCTTCCGCCAAAAGTTTTCCTCCATTTTCGCCACCTTCCGGTCCCAAATCGATAATCCAATCGGCACATTTTATCAAATCAAGATTGTGTTCTATCACAAGGATTGAGTGTCCTTTTTCTATTAAGGCATCAAAGGAGGCTAATAATTTCTTGATGTCGTGAAAATGCAGCCCGGTGGTGGGTTCGTCAAATACAAACAATGCTTTGTCCTTTGTAGCACCTTTTACAAGGAAAGAAGCTAGTTTTATTCTTTGCGCTTCCCCTCCTGATAGTGTCGAGGAAGATTGACCCAGTTGAACATAGCCCAATCCCACATCTTGCAGCGGTTTTAATTTTTGCGTTATTTTATGTTGCTGATTCGCCTCAAAATAGGCAACTGCATCGTCAATGGTCATTGTTAGAACATCATGTATGTTTTTGCCTGCAAATGCCACTTCAAGCACTTCTTTTTTAAAACGTTTTCCGTTGCAAGTTTCACAAGGTAATTGAACATCGGCCATGAAAACCATTTCCACGTTTATCGAGCCTTCACCTTTGCAGGTTTCGCAACGGCCTCCGTCGACATTAAACGAAAAGTGTTTGGGCAAGTATCCTCTAATTTTTGATAGTTTTTCTTTGGCAAACAAATCCCTGATATCGTCGTAAGCCTTGATGTAAGTTACAGGATTGGAACGGGAACTTCTCCCAATCGGGTTTTGGTCCACGTACTCAATGTGTTTTATTTGGGAAAATGAACCGCTTATTTCAGCGAATTGGCCTGCTTTTTCGCCCACATTGTCCAATTTTTTTTGCATGGCCGGAAACAAAATTTTTTTCACAAGCGTGCTTTTACCGCTTCCGGAGACACCCGTAATAACGGTCAGGACGTCCAGCGGAAAGCGGACATCGATATTCTGCAAGTTATTTTCTCTGGCGCCTTTTATGTCTATAAAATTTTTGAAGGCGCGTCGTTTTTTTGGGACTGCAATTTCAAGCGCGCCATTTAAATATTTGGCAGTCAGAGAAGTTGATTTCAGAATTTCCGGAAACGTACCTTGAGCGACCAGTTCACCCCCAAATGAACCCGCTTCGGGTCCAATATCAATAATCATATCGGCGGCCTTCATGATATCTTCATCGTGTTCGACCACAATTACGGTGTTTCCTAAATCGCGCAACGATAGCAGCACTTTTATCAAGCGTTCGGTGTCTTTTGGGTGTAAACCAATACTCGGTTCGTCCAATATATACATGGAACCCACTAAGCTGCTTCCAAGCGAGGTGGCTAGGTTGATACGTTGCGATTCCCCACCGGAAAGGGTGGAAGAATTCCTGTTTAAAGTCAGATAATCCAAACCCACTTCGGTCAAAAAAGATAATCTATTGTTGATTTCCAATAAAAGGCGACGGGCAATTTGCGTTTCATAGACATCTAATTCCAGGCCTTCGAAAAACGTTACCAAGTGTTTGATTGGTAGATCTACCAAATCAGACACAGTTTTTGAGTTGATCTTCACATAAGAGGCTTCAATACGCAAACGCTTTCCTTTACAGGAATAGCATTTGGTTTTACCCCGGTAGCGCGAAAGCATCACGCGATTTTGTATTTTGTAATTTTTCTCTTCCAACTCTTTGAAAAAGTCATTCAGACCCTGAAAATATTTGTTTCCTTTCCATAATAACTCTTTCTGATCCTCATTCAGTTGATAAAATGGTTTGTGGATGGGGAAATCAAATTTGTACGCATTATTGACTAATTCGTCCCTAAACCAGCTCATACTTTCTCCACGCCATGGAAAAATGGCATTTTCATAAACGGACAAAGTAGTATTAGGAACAACCAACTCAGCATCAATGCCAATAATGTTTCCGTATCCTTCGCAAACTGGGCAGGCACCATAAGGGTTGTTGAAACTAAACAAGTGCACGTTTGGTTCTAAAAAAGTAATTCCGTCCAACTCAAAATTATTGGAATAAGAAAATCGTTTTTCGGAATTTAATTCCTGCAAATGGCAGATTCCTTTTCCTTCATAAAAGGCAGTTTGTACAGCATCTGCCAGACGCTTGTAAAACTCCTCCTCATCTTTGACCACAATCCGGTCTATGACAAGAGTAACATCTTTATTGTCCAAGGAATGTTGGTCGATTTCGTCTAAACGGATCATATGATTATCGACCAAAATTCTGGCAAAGCCCTGTTGCAGCAGCACTTTCAATTTGTCTTCGAGTTTTCTTCCGTCTTCCAAGTGTATCGGAGCCAGGAGGAGCCATTTGCTGTCTATATCAAAACCTTTGACATCCTTTACAACGTCAGAAACCGTATTTTTTTTGACCTCTTGCCCTGAAACGGGAGAAACTGTTCTCCCAATTCGCGCAAACAACAATTTCATATAGTCGTAAATCTCGGTGGACGTTCCCACGGTAGATCGGGCATTAGTGGTGTTTACTTTTTGCTCAATCGCAATGGCTGGAGCGATTCCTTTGATGTATTCCACTTTTGGCTTGTCTAATCGCCCTAGGAACTGTCTCGCATAAGAAGACAGGCTTTCTACATAGCGACGCTGACCTTCAGCATATAAGGTATCGAAAGCCAAACTGGATTTTCCCGAACCGGAAAGACCGGTAATTACAACCAGTTTATTTCTAGGAATCACAACGTCCACACTCTTTAAATTGTGAACTTCAGCTCCCTTAATTATTATGTTTTTCTTTGGGTCTATCTTGGAAAAGTCAACTTGCATATTAAATATATAATTTATACAAAAGTAATCAATTTTCATCTGGGAAGAGCTTGGACAAATCACAAATTTAAGTTGTTAAAAAAGAAATGGACTTAGAAATAGGAAGATGCATTGTTTTTTTTATCTTATTATGGTTAAATTTTTTTCTTTTGATAAAAATATTGTGTTTTAATTTTTAGTTTTACAATATAATTAATACCACTCCCCAGATGAACAGCAAATTATGTGTTGCACTCCTTTTAATATGTTCTTGTGTTTTTTCGCAAGAGTTACCCCCAATCGTAAAATATTCGCCTACGACATATGAAGCGGGAAATCAAAATTGGATGATTTCGCAAGACGAAAACCATTACCTTTTCTTTGCCAATAATGAAGGTCTATTGGAATTTAACGGCTCCAATTGGGAATTATATCCATCGCCAAACGAGACCATATTACGTTCGGTAAAAGTGATCGGCAATAAAGTGTACACTGGCGGATACATGGAATTTGGCTATTGGATGAGACAGGGCGACGGAAAACTAAAATATACGTCCCTGAGTAATTCGATAAAAAAAAACATTCTCGATGACGAACAGTTCTGGAACATATTAAATTATGACCAATGGGTTATTTTTCAATCATTGGACCGGATCTATATATACGACACTAAAACGGGTAGTTTTAAGATAATTGCGCCAAAGAATAAAATCACCAAATCTTTCAGGACTAAAAATTCGATATTCTTTCAAACAATCAACGAAGGTCTTTTTGAAATAGAAAGCGGAAAAGCCCGACTTATTTCTAGTAATCCGATTTTAAAAAACAGCAGGATTGTTAATGTTTTTGCCACGGACGACGGTCTTTTGATACAAACACAACTGAACGGATTCTACAGGTTGGCCGAAAGAAAGGTGTTAAAGTTTGCAACGGATGTTGATTCGGAAATGATGGCAAATAGCGTGTATAGCAGCCAGTTATTATCCGACGGAAGTTATGCAATCGGCACGGTGTCGAATGGAATTTTTATTTTGACACCCGAAGGCAAAATTAAATACCACATTTCCCAAAACAAAGGCTTGAGCAATAATACGGCCTTGTCCTTGTTTGAAGATGCAGACAAAAATCTTTGGGTGGGATTAGATAATGGAATTAATTGTATTAACCTTCAGTCCCCCATTAAGAGTTTTGTTGACGACACGGGGATTTTAGGAACAGTTTACGCTTCGAAGCTCTACAACGGAAGATTATATATTGGGACCAATCAAGGATTGTTTTATAAAGACTATCAGAGTAATGGAGATTTCAAATTTATAGGTGGTACCAAAGGACAAGTTTGGTCGCTATTCGAATACGACGAAACATTGTTTTGTGGGCATGATTCAGGAACCTTTGTTGTGGATAACGGTTCCGCAAAAAATATATTTTCGAAATCGGGGACATGGAAATTTGAAACGGTTCCGAATCAAAAAGGACTTTTACTTCAAGGGAATTACTTTGGGATTTCAGTATTGGAAAAAGTCAATAACCAATGGCGTTTTAGAAATAAAATAGAGGGATTTGATTATTCGGCGCGCTATTTCGAAATTACCGATGCTCTGGAAGTATATATAAGTCATGAGTATAAAGGAGTTTTTAGATTGCAGTTGGACAACAAATTGCTTAAAACAAAATCATTTATAGTATACGAGCAGCCAAAAAAAGGGAAAAATGCGAGCTTGGCGAAATTTAACAATACGATTTATTATGCCTACAAGGAAGGAATTTTCAAATTGAACAATAAAACAAAACTTTTTGAAAAGGATAAAGTTTTGAGTTCGGTTTTTGAAAAAGATGAATATATGTCAGGTAAACTGATCGTTGATAATTCGAATAAAATATGGTTGTTTTCTAAAAACTACATCCACTATTTCTCATTGAGTAAATTAAGTAATCAATTGAAGCAAAATGTAATTCCCATTCCGGCTTCCTTGACTAATTCAATGTCAGGCTTCGAAAATATTGAACAGATTTCAAATTACGATTATCTTATAGGAACGACTGATGGTTACTATACGATAAACACTAGTGATTTGAGTTTTAAAAATTATAAGGTTGCCATTTCAAATGTAGCGACAAATAAATTGAATCAAAATTTCAGATATAATCCTTTTGAGCAAGATGGACGCTTTGACTACGATGAAAATAATATAGTTTTCAACTACACGGTTCCTGAGTACAATAAGTATATCAATGCCGAGTATCAATATAAGTTGGAAGGATTTCAAGATGATTGGAGTTCTTGGAGTACAAAGACCACCGTGAATTTTAAAAATTTACCTGCGGGGAAATATATATTTAAAGTAAGGGCTAAATTCGCCAATTCGTTACAGGAAAATTCCGCCAACTATTCTTTTACAATTCTCAAGCCTTGGTATAGGACTAACATGGCCTTGTTCTTTTATTTAATAATGGGTATTGTTTTGGCGCGAATCATCCATAAAGCGTACAAGAATTATTATCAAAAGAAAGAAGATAAGTTAATTGAGGAAAACAATCGCTTATTAGAAATTAAAGAGCTTGAAAATGGGCATGAAATGATGAGGGTGAGGAACGAACAGCTTTCACTGGATGTTGATAAGAAAAGTAGAGAATTAGCGGTCTCTGCAATGAGTTTGAACAGTAAAAATGAATTGCTGGCTTTTATTAAGGAAGACTTGAAAAAAACGAACGACGACAAAAACATAAGTCTTAAATCGGTTATTTCTACAATTAATAAGAATATTACTGGAAATGATTCTTGGAGTGTTTTTAAAGAAGCCTTTGAAAATACCGATAAGGAATTTTTGAAAAAAATAAAAGCAGCGCACCCCTCATTAACGCCAAGTGACTTGAGACTTTGTGCCTACCTTAGATTAAACCTCTCTTCCAAAGAGATTGCGCCTTTGCTGAATATTTCAGTGCGCAGTGTGGAAATAAAAAGATATCGTTTGCGTAAAAAAATGGATTTGTCGCATGAGCACGGTCTGGTAGAGTATATCCTGACTGTATAGTATTTTTCATGTCGCAACTTAATACCCATACATTACCACAACATTAACGTTGTCGTTGTGGTTTTTTGTCTTTATGATTAGCGGATAAGGCTGTCCATTCATCAGTTTTTATTTGATTTTTTTTCATTATTAAGAAATAATAAACACTTTTTTTACATTGTATGTTTTTTGTAGAGGTCGTTTTTAATTGATTATTGTGACTTCCTTGTAATTTTAGCATTCACAAAAAACATGAATTATGAACTCAAATTTCAGGTACTTTTTTCTAATGCTAATCGGCAGCTTTGGTTTTCCTAAACTGATAAGATTAGGGGATTTAATTGATTAATTCACCTAATAATCTAACGGCACTATATAATAGGTGCAACGATATCTACATTTATAGAAATAATAATTTCCGCTAATACTTGATAGACCATTAATTATAATGTTTTGTCTTCGCTTTTTTAAAGAACCAACTAAAAATAAATATATGAAAAACAATGTCCTAAGATTAATATTTCTTTTATTGACGACAACCGTCTTTGCGCAAGCTAATGACGTGTCCGTTGTCGCTAATGATAAAGGAATGAAATTAGTCGTTGATGGTAAGGATTTTATGGTCAACGGTATGAACTGGGATTACTATCCCATTGGTACAAATTATACCTACAGCTTATGGAAGCAATCTGACGATGTGATCAAAGCAGCACTTGATTCCGAAATGGGTTTGCTCAAAAACATGGGTGTAAATAGCATCAGGCAATACGTTGGTATACCTTCAAAATGGATTCAGTATATCTATGAAAATTACGGTATTTATACGATGTTGAATCATTCTTTTGGACGATACGGACTTACCATAAAGGGAACATGGGTGCCAAACACTGAATATTCTGATGCCGATACTCGTAAATTGCTATTGACTGAAGTAAAAGCAATGGTCGAAGAATATAAGAATACTCCTGGATTGCTGTTGTTTTTATTGGGAAATGAAAATAACTATGGCCTTTTTTGGGATGGCGCCGAAACGGAAAACATCCCGTTAGAAGATAGGAAATCGACGGCTAGAGCACGTGCTATGTACAAACTTTTTAATGAGGCAATCGTCGAAATGAAAAAAGTGGACCAATCACATCCTATGGCTATCTGTAATGGAGATTTGCTTTTTCTGGACATCATAAAAAATGAGTGTCCTGATATAGATATATTAGGCACAAACGTTTATCGTGGAGTTTCTTTCGGCGATGCTTTCAAAAGAGTAAAAGACGAGGTTAACGTGCCAATTATGTTTACTGAATTTGGTGCAGACGCTTTTAATGCCATTAATAATAGTGAAGATCAAAAATCCCAAGCTTATTATTTAATGGGCAACTGGAAAGAAATTTACGAGAACGCAGCTGGTTTAGGAAAAGCAGGAAATTCTATAGGAGGTTTTACTTTTCAATTTAGTGACGGCTGGTGGAAATATGGTCAAACAAAAAATTTGGACATTCATGATAATAATGCGTCTTGGTCTAATGGCGGTTATCCTTTGGATTTAAAAGGGAATGAAAATAACATGAATGAGGAATGGTTTGGTATATGTGCCAAAGGGCCTACAGATTCTCGCGGTCTTTATGACCTATATCCGCGTGCCGCCTATTATACATTAAAAGAAGCACATAATGTAAATCCTTATGCTCCAGGCGCAACGCTGGAGAATATTGATGATTCTTTCGCAAATATTTCATTGATGGACGCTGTACTTAGGGCTCGTGGCGATAAAGCTGCCTTGGGTGGTGGAGCCAGCGAGAAGATTAGACTCAGTAATTTGAGAGCCGAATTCACCACTTTCAATACAGGTGGTAGTTTAATTACAACTCCTAAAACTGCAGATCCAGATAAATCGGTTTATCCTAATAAGTTGGGTTTTGATCATATGCAGTCTTATTATGTTGGGGTAGAGGGGAATCCTAGTGCTAATATGCAGGCCAATATTAATTTTAATATTCTGGGTCACGTAGCGGATAACCCTATTGATGAAGTTTTTTATGAAAACAGAGGCCGTTCCCGCACAGTGAATACAGACCAGGGGAATCTGGAAATCAATGACGGAAATAGAATTCAAGTTTATAATGCAAGTTATACTTGGAACGCCAAAGACTTTGATTTAAGAGGTTTCTATAGAACGGGACATTACCACTGGGGGTATGAAGGCGACTTTTTCGGATTGTATCCAGAAGCAAATTATGGTCAAAACCTAGATATCTATAATGGTGAAACATTAGGTTTTGAAATAGATGGTAAAAGAGCTTTAAAAGGCTTCAAAGCTGCCTTTGGACCTCAATTATGGTGGGGAGCAAACCCTGCCGTATTGTTAAAATACGGTACTAAAATTGGTCGTTTTGACTTGGCGGCCATTTACCATGAAGATATAGCCGATGCTCCTGAGGCGGTAAGTTCTATAGCTGTACCACTTCCAAAAACACGCAGAGCCACGATTTACGCCAAGACAAAAATAGGTGCTGTAGGTGTTGAACTTGGAGGTATTTGGGGTGGCGAGCCTTTAAATGGTAGAACTTTTCAGTTTGCTAAAGGCGAATCAGGGAATTATGTAATTTATACGGATAAAATTAATTCAAAGGACAATTGGGGAGGTAAAGTTAAATTGACCTACTCTCAAGGGGCGATAAACTGGTATGGCCAAGGAGCTGCTATGGGTTTAGTTGCCAATGGTGGTGCCGATAATACAAAAACGTTTACAGGATGGAGACTTAAAGACAGTGGAAGCGGAAACCAGGTTAACTTCCTTTCGGGTTTCACTTATACAATAGGTAACTATCAGATAGCGCCTAACTTTTTGTGGCAAAAACCTATCGTGGGTGCTATGCCAAATGATGTTCAAGCTCCGGGAAGACTTAGAAATATTCAGGACGATCCATTTGCCGTTAGAGGAAATAGAGAAACGATAGGAGGTGAACTTCTGTTTACTTATGACCCAACACCGGCCACTTGGATGTACGAATGGGATAATGACATGGTTGAAGATGCCAAGTTTGCCATTAGTTCCGGCTTTGTTTTTCGCCACCTGCCTAATTCTCAAGATGCCGCTATCGGTATTTTGGCTGACGGCCGTACCACATTTGCTTTTCCTAACTCAGCGCCAGCACACGATTTATGGGAATCGAACACCCGTATCGTTTCTAAATTAAGTCCAGATTACGGTTTAATTGCCAATTTTTACTTTGGTAACGCACAGGCAAACGGCAGTGATGCGAGACTAGTGGAACGTTTTGGAGGTGATCTTAGAGTTGTTTATAATAAAACGAAACTAGTAGGCTCTGTTAAAATTAATGATTGGGGTCCTTTTGACTACCACCGTGATTTTAATCTTACTTATCCGACACAGTTTATGTTGGATTTATCTACCTCAGTAGGAAAACCAAACTGGTTTATCTTGCCTGATACAAAGATAGGAATCCGCGGTACATGGAGAACACTTAATCAATACTCTCCAAGATATTCGCCTAATGAGACGGCTGAATTTGCATCATCACCTATTATAAGTCCTGTAGGGTTTAGTAATGGAAACGAATGGGAAATCAGAACATATGTACACATTAATATTGGAAAATAAAAAATATACAAAAATGAAAAATAGAAAATTTATATATTTAAAAAATAGCTTCATTTTAGGATTGCTTTTTTTGGCTACCATAAGTTGTGAAAGAGAAATTTCTGATGAAGCAGCCTTTGCAACGCTACCAAGCACTGGCGAAATTTTTGTAGACGGTTTTACTGGCGGACTGGATTACTTCCCATTTGAAGGTTCCTACTTTGGAGCATTTACTGTCGATAAAGAGACAAAATACAATGGATCTGCAGCTATGCGATTTGACGTGCCTAATGTTGGTGACCCATCGGGTGCTTATGCGGGTGCTATTTTTCGTACCGTAACTGGGCATGACTTATCGGGTTACGACGCATTGACGTTTTGGGCAAAGGGAACTCAAGCGGGAACAATCAATGAAATTGGCTTCGGACAAGACTTCGGTGAAAACGAGTTCTTAGTGACCACAGATTTACAGTTAACCACCAATTGGAGAAAATATGTAATTCCTATTCCTGACGCCTATAAGTTAACAGCAGAAAGGGGTTTGTTTTGGTACGCCGAAGGACCGGAAAATGGTAAAGGCTATACCTTTTGGATTGATGATTTAAAGTTTGAAAAATTAGGGAATATCGCACAACCAAGACCAACAATATTTAATGGTGACAATGTTGTTTTAAATACTTTTACAGGCGTTATGGTGCCGATAACGGGTTTAGGACAAACCTTTAATTTAGGTTCAGGTATTGATAAAAAAGTGGTTCCTGCACCGGGTTATTTTAAATTTAAATCTTCAGACACAAGTGTAGCAACGGTCAGCGAAAATGGATTTATTAGCATTTTGAGTGAGGGGACCGCGGTTATAACCGCAAGTATAGGAGGCGTTGCTGCAACGGGCTCTATTACAGTAAAGGTTTCGGGTAATTTTCAGTTAGCACCGATACCGACAAGAGCACCAAGCGATGTTACTTCTATTTATAGTGACAGCTACACGAATGTCCCCGTTGACTTCTTTAATGGATATTGGGAACCTTATCAGACGACTCAATCTGCTGAATTTGTAATTGGCGGTAATAGGATGTTGAACTATACTAATTTTAATTTTGTTGGGAACCAATTTGCTAACCCTACCGTGGATGCGTCACAAAAATCAAATATGCACGTTAATATGTATATTCCAAATAGTGTACCGGCAAACATGGACTTTTTAATTACCGTTGTCGATTTCGGAGCTGATAAAGCGCAAGGTGGCGGCGATGATACAAGGGAACAAATATTTTTTGATAAAGCCAAATGGGTCCCAAATACATGGATTACATTAGAGTTTCCTATAACATTGGCAAATAAGAATAATATAGGGCAGATTATTTATGAAAACATTAATTTCTCATCATTAGACAACTTTTATTTGGATAATATTTATTTCTATCGCCAGTAATACTGCATTTAGAAATTAAATTTTATACTATTAATTCAAAAATATAATTAGAATGAAAAAGAAAATATTTAAGGAGAATCCAATGAATAGAAAAGGAAATTCAGTATTTGGTTTTCCCGGCCTGGCACTATTAGTTTTATTTACTGTGGTCACTAGCTGTTCATCAGATGAAAAGCAGACTGTTGCGAATTTCAAGGAATTAGTGATGCAGGATGAGTTTGATACGGATGGCGCTCCCAATAGCGCCATATGGGGATATGATTTGGGAACGGGTGCCGATGGATGGGGGAACAATGAACTCCAATTTTATACAAATCGCACTGAAAACGTAAAAGTTGAAAATGGATATTTGTTAATTACCGCCAAAAAAGAGTCCTATAGTGGATCTTCATACACTTCTGCAAGACTAACGACCAAAGGCCTGTTTGAGCAAGCTTATGGTCGCTTCGAAGCACGTATCAGGCTGCCTTACGGCCAGGGCATATGGCCCGCTTTTTGGCTATTAGGAGCCAATATTGATGAAGTGGGCTGGCCAAAATGCGGTGAGATCGACATTATGGAATATCGCGGACAGGAACCGACTAAGGTTTTGGGAACAGTGCATGGTCCAGGTTATTTTGGTGCAACGTCGATTTCAAAAAGCTATAGCCTGGTTAATGATCGTTTTGATACGGACTTCCACATTTTTGGCATTGAGTGGGGACCGGAATACATAAACTACTATGTGGATGACGTTCTTTATAATCAAATAACACCCGCTAGTGTAAACGGCGAATGGGTTTTTGACCATCCGTTCTATATCATTATTAATCTGGCTGTTGGAGGTAATTTTGTAGGTGCCCCTAATAGCGGGACAGTTTTCCCCCAAACCATGTTGGTTGATTATGTGAGAGTATATAAAAACAACTAGAATAAACTAATAAAATAAACAATTATGAAACAATTACTTAAAAGCGCAAAGGCCATTATTGCAATATTGGTCTTAACTATATCCTTGAATGGGTGTGATAACAGCGATGACAATTTACCTGACATCTTTGCGGGATTTACGCATACTATAAATCCAGCTACTGGAACGGTAACTTTTATAAACACATCAACTGATGTTAAATATTATTCATGGGATTTTGGAGACGAAACGACTTCTACCGAAATTAATCCGATAAAAACCTATGCCAATGGTACATATACGGTAGTTTTAACAATAAGAAATGTTGCAGGAGCATCTGCTACTTATGAGGACATAATAACGATAGGAGGCAGCGGTGGCGAAGTGGTATGTACAGCAGAAACGGTTGAGTCACTTAGCGCAGCAAGCCTAAATGTGACTTTTAAGACAGACCAAACTGCAAATATTGTTAATGACGGCGCCAATTTTCAATGGGTAGCAAATCCTAAATCTGACAGCGAAGTAAACGCCTCATGTAAAGTGGGTAAGGTTACAAAGACTGCAACTAATCCATGGGACAACAATCAAATTAGTTTAGATGGCAAATTGGATTTTAACACTCATTCGGGCTTGAAAATGAAAGTATTCTCCTCTGTACCCGGATATAAAGTTTTACTGAAACTAGAAGATAAGGCAAATGCTGGAATTAACACAGAGGTAGAGGTTACTACCACTAAGACCAATGAATGGGAAGAAATAAGTTTTCCTTTCGCGGCTACCCACAGCGGTAAATATGACAAAATTGTATTGATCTTTGATTTGGCGACAGCAAATACCAACACCTATTATTTTGATGACATTACATTTTATGGAACAGGTACTGGTGGTGGTACAGGAGGTGACCCCTGTACGACAGAAACAGCTGAATCAATGACTGCGGCAAACTTAAATGTAACTTTTAAGACTGATCAAACAGCAAACATTATTAAAGATGGTGCCGATTTTAGTTGGGTAGCAAATCCAAAATCGGATACAGGTATAAATACTTCATGCAAAGTCGGTAAAGTAACAAATTTAGCTGCTAATCCTTGGGATAATGTTCAAATTAATTTAGATGCTAAATTAGATTTTACTACTCATTCTGGTTTAAAATTAAAAGTATATTCTCTTAAAGCAGGAACAAAGATCACGATGAAATTGGAGGAAATAGGAGCTCCAGGAAATAACTCAGGTGATGTGCCAGTAGTTAGAACTAAAACAGGTGAGTGGGAAGAATTATCCTTTGCTTTCCCTGCCAGTGCAAGTGGTAAATTTAACAAAATAGTAATTTTCTTTGATCTCGAAAGTGTAAATTCAGATACTTATTATTTTGATGACCTTACATTTTATGGTACTGGTTCTGGCGGAGGTAACGGCGGTGGTGGTACAGCAGCTGGCGAAATAGCTGTAAATGGTGGATTTGAAACAGGAGACTTTTCAGGTTGGGCAGTGTATAAAAATGGCGGAGCTATCGATGCTATTACTACAGAACCTAGTAGTGGAACTTATTCTGCTAAATTATTTGCCAGTGCTGCTACGGGATTGAATCCTACCCTAAAGCAAGAAAGAAAAGCAGCTGGCACTCTTGCAGTTGGTGATAAGGTTAAAATCACGTTTGATTATAAGGGAGCATTGACAGGTGAAAGCGGTATGTATTCGATACAATCTTTTGTTGAGGCAGCGGAGGGAGTGAATCAAGTCGTAAATATCACAGTTAATCCAACAGCTTCTTGGCAAACGTACACTACAACTTATACGGTAGCCGCTGGTGATATAAGTGGCGGTATTACATTGGAGTTTGTAGCTGTATGTGGTGGAGTACCAGGATGTAGTTCAACTTTGTATATAGATAATGCTTCTATAATAATAAATCCATAAGTTAGTTACTGGCTGACGGAGCGGATCGACCGTCGGTGTTCTATAGATTAGAGATTTATAAAAGGTTAACCAATAATTATTTATTGGTTAACCTTTTTTATATCAAATATATGGATTCCCATAAAAATCAAAACCCATAAACGATAATACAATATGCTTTTTTTCAAATATAAAAGCAGCCTCTATAAAAATAATTAGGATGAAAAAAAATACACTTCAAATGCTCTTTGCTTTTTTTCTGGCAAGCCAATGCTGTTTTGCTCAAGTTGATGTTGTTTATAATGATTTAGTTTGGTCGGATGAATTCGATGGAAATGGAGCCATAAATAGTAATAATTGGTTTCATCAAACGCAACTTCCCGCAGGCGGAAATTGGTACAATAATGAAGCGCAGCATTACACGAATTTAGAGACCAATTCTTTTGTTGATGCGGGCTGTTTAAATATAGTTGCAAAAAAAGAAAGCTATACTAATCAGGGTTTTACAAAACAATACACTTCGGCCAGGCTGAACTCTAAATTTGCGTTTAAATACGGGCGTATAGATGTTCGGGCAAAAATTCCCGTTGAAGCGGGAACATGGCCGGCAATATGGATGTTGGGTAAAAACGTCAATGAAGACGGAGGTTATTTTGATGCGGCTTACGGGACGAGTAATTGGCCAGCTTGTGGCGAAATTGATATTATGGAGCATGGCATTACTCGCTCAAAACCGATTAATTATATTCAAAGCGCCATGCATACGCCTTCTTCCTACGGGAGCACAACAAACGTAGGGGGTACGGAGGCTAATTCTGATATAGCGAATAACTACCATATCTATTCTATGAATTGGTCGCCAAACCAAATTTCATTCCTACTCGACAATGTGGTCTATTACACTTACAATCCGGCAGTTAAGGATGCAAGTACTTGGCCATTTGATAAAGAGCAATATCTTCTGCTAAATATCGCCATGGGTGGTGTGGCGGGGACAATATCGCCTGATTTTGTAGAAAGTTCGATGGTGATTGATTATGTGCGGGTATATCAAAATACCACTGCCGACACTCAGGCCCCCACTAATTTTACAGCTACGCTGGGGTCAGTCACAGGTTCTTCCGTAGAATTGTTATTGAATGCTACGGACAATTCGGGAACAGTGGCGTATGACGTCACGTATGGTGCGGAAACTGCTTCGGTATCTTTTGCTTCCGGTGTTCAAAAATCGCTAGTAATTACCAATTTATCTCCGAATACCGGTTATACTTTTAGTGTTTCGGCAAGCGATTTGTCAGGAAATGTTTCTGTTAATAATCCAATTGTGGTTAACGCCACCACTACCGAAAACAAGACCACAGAATGCGGCGGTACTGATTCAGCAGCCTCTCAAAATTCATTCTCGGTCGGTTATAATTACGCTTTCGAAACCACCGGCACGGACGTGAAAATTACTTTTGAATTATTAGATACCGACAAATCAGGAGTTGTCGCTTATTTGTGGAAAGAAACCCCTTTTGGCGAAATGGCCATGACAAACGTTTCAGGAAATATTTTCACCAAAACCATCACCGGACAAACCGTAGGGTCGACTATTGGCTATGCCGTTAAATTTGCTTACTCGGGTGGATTATCGGTAACGAAATATTTTTCTTATGTGGTAGGGAGCAGTTGTGCATTGGGATTAGAAAGCTCAAACGAATCCAAACAATTTTACTATCCGAACCCTGTAGAAAACAAATTGTATCTACAGCTATTAGATGACCAAAACAAAATAACTATGACAAATATAGTGGGGCAGAAACTGGTTGATGAGACCGTAAAATCATCCCATACATTGGACATGAGTACTTTTGAATCCGGAATCTATTTTTTAAAAGTGAACAACTCGCATGGAATCCAGAATATAAAAATTATGAAAAAGTAGCCGTTCGAAAAACGTGCGTTTTCGTTTTAACTATACATTAATAAGTTTCTTACCCCATCTTCCCCAATTAAAGATAACGTTTGCGGAAAAAGGGGAATCGACCAAGAAACAGGACGTTACCGAATATTGTATGGTCGTTTAAGTTGTAATCGATTCAGCAAATAAACTGTACAACACCACAACATGTGTAAAATGTTGTGGTTTTTTTTTTTTTTTGACGAAAATGGGGCTGCATCAATTCATCAGTGTTTTCGGGCGTTTTTTTTATTATCAGAAATTTAGTTGCATTTTTTTTGCGATGTATGTTTTTTGTTGAGGTTCTTTTTAGAGTTTCTGTAATCTCTTATGATATTTTTATGAATTATTAATAAACATTACTAACTAACCAAAATTTTAGAAAAATGAAATTTACAAAAGCACTTATTTTTTGTTTTTTCGCTACACTATTTTCAGTTTATGGACAAGCACAAGATGTCTCCATAAACGGAAAAGTAATTGACGAGAACGGATTACCCATCCCTGGGGCATCCATTTTAATTAAGGGGACTTCAAATTCTACCGCCACGGATTTTGATGGGAACTACCAGATAAAGGCCTCGTCTAGCGGCACTTTAGTGTTCAGTTATTTGGGCTACACTTCCATTCAGGAAGCCATTAACGGAAGAAAAAATATTACGGTAAAACTTAAACCGGCAACACAATCGCTTGAAGAAGTTGTAGTGGTTGGTTATGGTACTCAGAAAATCACCAAAGTTTCCGGTGCAATTTCTACCGTAAAAGCGGCTGACATTGAAAAACAAAAACCACTAAGGGTTGAAGAAGCGTTACAAGGACGCGCATCAGGGGTTTCCGTGATACAAAATGGTTCTCCAGGAAGTAAACCAACGGTTCTTATTAGAGGTATTCCTTCATTCTCAGGTACTAGTCCTACGGTGATTATCGACGGAGTTCCGCAAACTCTAGATGATTTGAGCGCTATTAATTCCGCAGACATCGAATCGTTAAACGTTTTGAAAGATGCGTCAGCTACTGCCATTTATGGAATTAAAGGGGGTAATGGAGTAATTGTCGTTACCACTAAGTCTGGAAAAAGAGATCAAAAAGTAGAAATTACTTTTAATACTTATGGAGGACAGCAAGAAGTTATAAAAAAAATTGGTGTCTTAAATGCTACAGAATATGGAGCTATCATTAACGAAAGTAGTGCCGCTTCAGGAGGTCCGGTAATTTTCCCTGATCTGTCAACACTAGGTTACGGTACTAACTGGCAAGATGAGGTGTTTAAAACAGCAGGAATTTCTTCCCATAACTTGACCGCCAGAGGTGGTGGGGAAAAGATGAGTTATTTCCTATCAGCTGGTTATTTAACGCAGGACGGTATAGTAGGCGGGGGGGACAAATCAAATTTCAATAGGATTAACCTTACGTCAAATCTAAATTTTGAATTAAGCTCGAAATTAAAATTAGTGCTTAATACAAGTTATGTTAATATTAAAAATCAAGGAATTGCTGAAAATTCCTTTAATTCCGTTTTGGGTAGTGCTTTAAATTTTGACCCTACAGTTTCTGTTTATAACACGATTCCTAATACGATAGGAACTTACGGTTTCAGTAATCTTTTGAAATCTGAAATATTTAATCCACTTACTAAATTGGCTAATACGTATAATGAAAGTAATGGAAACAAATTGTACGGAAAAATAGAGTTGCAATATGACCTTTTCAAAAACATGAAGTTAACGTCTCGTTTTGGTTATACAAAATATGATCAGGTTGGGAAAAGTTTTACTCCGCTTGTTTTTTACGGTCCTTTGAACACAGAGAACACTTTAAATGCTGATGGAACAACAGTTACTGGAAAACACAACAGTGTAAATGAGTTCAGCAATTCTAATTTCGATTTTACTCAAGAAAACTTTGCGAATTATAATTTCAATATCAACGACAGTCATAATTTTGATATTGTGGCGGGTGTTTCTTTCTCTAGATCATCTGGTTATGGATTTAATGCTTCGAGAGAAGATGTGCGCGATAATTCATGGGCTTGGGCTGACATAAGTGCTGCAACAGGTGTTAATACGGCTGGTACCTATACGGCTAGTACATTTGTAGACGGTGTATATACTCCATCCACTTTTGTACCGGGGAATACTATCGGACAAATCGGAAGCAGTTACCAGAATTTAACAAGGAAGAATGCTTCTTATTTTGGAAGAATTAACTATGACTATAACGATAAATATTTAGCTTCTTTCTCTGCCCGTCGTGATGGTTCCATTGCGTTTGGTACAAAGAATAAATTTGCCAATTTCTATGCCGGTTCTATGGGCTGGGTAGTTTCCAAAGAAGAGTTCTTTAATTCCGATTTTATTTCTCTGTTAAAAATAAGAGGAAGTTACGGAACAACCGGAAATGAAAATGTTTCCCCTCAATACGTTTCCATTTCAACGGGTGGACCTAGTTACAATCAAACCGCAAACAGTAACGGATATACTTTTGGAGGAACGTTTACTCCTGGTGCAACGGTGAACTCTTTTGCCAACGATGTTTTGCGTTGGGAAAAACAAACCCAATTCAATGTAGGTTTTGATCTATCTGTTTTGAATAATTTATCATTAACCGCCGATTATTTTGACAAAAAAGTGGATGGTCTTTTATTTATTGACGCTCCTCCTTTGATGGCAGGTACTTCAGAGCCTGTAGCTTCCAATATTGGAACAACTCAAAGCAAAGGTGTAGACATGATGTTGTCTTATAGTAATAGTTTAGCGAAGATTTTCAAATTCAATTCATCGCTTACATTCACTACTTCGACAAATTTAGTGACTGCAACTAACAATGATGGGACTGCTCTTATAAATGGAGGTTTTTATTTTAATGGACTATCTCAATATCCGACAAGGTTTGAAAAAGGTTTTTCTCCAGGCTATTTTTACGGTTTTCAAACGGCCGGATTGTTTCAGTCATTTGATGAAATTGCCGCAAGTCCTACACAGACAGGTGCCCAACCGGGAGATATTAAATATGTAGATGTGAATGGTGACGGCAAAATTACCGATCTGGATAAAACAAAAATTGGGGACCCGTTTCCAAAGTTTACAATGGGTTGGAACATAGGTGCCGAATATAAGAACTTTGACTTAAGTGTATTTACGTATGCTTCAGTTGGGAATGATGTGTACCGTGCTTACGAGCGTAATGCGCAATATTCTAACAAGTTTAGAAATATTTTGGACAGATGGACCGGTCAAGGGACAACCAACGACGCTAACAATCCAAGGGTTACCTTTTCAGACACCAACAGTAACGCAAGAGTTTCTGACAGATATGTGGAAGACGGATCATTTGTGAAAATTAAAAATGTGGTATTGGGGTATACAATACCTTCTTTATGGTATCAAGAAAAGGTGTTTAGTAAAGTAAGAATCTACGCTCAGGTGAAAAATCTTGTTACTCTTACAAAATATACAGGTTTTGATCCTGAAGTACCAGGTGGTATTTTAGATACCGGCGTTGATCGTGGTAATTACCCGCAAGCCAGAACAATATTAGCCGGTTTAGACCTTAAATTTTAACTTTTAAAATTAACACTATGAAAAATATAAAATATATCGTTGGATTGATTGTCCTTCTTTCGATCTTCACAGGATGTGAAAAATGGGTTGATTTTGATCCGCACGAAGAATATGCAGTTACTGAAGCTGATTATTTACGATCCGAGTCTGATTACCAGTCCATGGCCGTTAGTTGCTATTCTCCATTGCAATGGTTGAATCAGTTGGTGGTTTTAGGTGATATTGCATCTGATAATGCTGTAGCCGGAGGAGAAAACGCTTCGGATGTTGCAGTACTTCAACAAGTGGATGATTACACTACGACCACTAATAATGGTCTTCTTGAGGACTTATGGAAGGTGTCTTATGAAGGAATTAACCGTGTTAATTACCTAACGCAATATAAGGATTTGAATATTGCAGGTGAGGCGGTAGATTTTGCCGGTAAAGAAGAGTTGTATGGGGAAATTAAGTTTTTAAGAGCATATTACTATTTCAATTTAGTGAGAATGTTTGGAGATGTTCCCTTATTTGTAGATAGAAAATTAGGTCTTTCTGATTTTGGAACCATCCAGAGGTCTCCTAAAGCAGATGTATATGCTCAAATAGAAACTGATTTGATGGACGCGATTAATGCATTGCCTTCAGGGAATCCAAAAAATGGTAGAGTTACGAAATACGCGGCTCAGGCTTTGTTAGGCAAGGTTTATTTGTATCAAGAGAAATTTACCGATGCTGCTTCAATGTTAGATAATGTAGTAAACGGTCCTTTTACTTTGGTTGATGATTTCGACAGTATCTTTTTATTATCGGGTGAGAATGGTTCCGAATCTGTTTTTGAAGTTCAGTATTCAAACGGTTTTCCATATTATAACTGGGGCGGTACTACAAGAGGTCAAGGTAATCACGCGGTTCAACAATGCGGCGTAAGGGGATTAAGCGGTACTTCTGCCATGCCTTTTGCTTCCGGATGGAGTACAAATTTGCCTGCTCAAGATTTAGCGGCTGCGTATGCTGATGGTGACCAAAGAAAAGAAGGAACCTGTTTTGATGTTGAAGCTTATAAAATAGCAAACCCTGATTTGGAAGTGAAATATGATGTAGCTCCCTACAAAAACACCGGTTTGTACAATAAAAAATACTTGCCGAGAAAGGGTCAAACCAGCGGTCAGGTTGAATTGAACTACGACAATAATCAAAGAATCATTCGTTATTCTGACGTGCTATTAATGGCCGCTGAAGCATACGTTAGATCTTCTGCACCAAATGTCGCAAAAGCGCAAGAATACTTAAACAGAGTTCGTGATAGAGCTTTTGGTGATGATTTGCACCGTGTGACCGTTTCCAAAGAAGTCATCTGGGATGAAAGAAGATTGGAGTTGGCAATGGAAGGGGATCGCTTTTTTGATTTAGTTAGAACGAATCAGGCTGCCACTAAAATAACGGGCTTTATAGTTGGTAAGAATGAAGTATTCCCTATTCCGCAAAGAGAAATAGATATTTCTGGTATTACACAAAACCCTAACTGGTAATTTAATCGGATTAATTTAAAAATTATGGAAATGAAAAAAATAAAATATTTTTTAAGTGCATTCTTACTGCTGTCCGTTTTATGGAGTTGCGCTAATGATGACTTTGGTACTATTGATTTCGTTGGTAGAGCTGTTGCGCCAACCAATGTATCCGCACTTTATGACGTAACCCAAGACAATACGGGTTTAGTAACCATTACACCCAACGGTGAAGGAGCGGTTTCTTATGATATTTATTATGGTGATGACACAGTCACAGCCATTAATGTAGTGCAGGGTCAAAGTACAACTCACGTATATGAAGAAGGAACTTACTCTGTTAAAATAGTCGCGATTGGCGTAAATGGCTTAAAAACAGAAGTGACTCAAAGTTTGGTGGTGTCGTTTAAAGCTCCAGAAAATTTAGTGGTTACCATTACAAATGATTTGGCCATATCAAAACAAGTTAACGTTACGGCAACCGCTGATTATGCAACCATGTTTGATGTGTATTTTGGAGAAGCGGGTAATGATGAGCCTGTATCTGCAAATATAGGAGAAACAGCTTCTTACACATACAAGGAAGCGGGGACTTACACGATTAGGGTTGTAGCAAAAAGTGCGGCAATACAAACAACTGAACAATCAGAGAGTTTTGCGGTGACTGCTATTCTTCAGCCAACTACGTCGGCTCCTACACAAACAAGCAGACAATCTCTAAATGTGATTTCAATTTTTAGTTCAGCATACACTAATGTTGCGGGTTCAAATTATAATCCGGATTGGGGACAATCAAGTCAGGGAAGCAGCTACGCTTTGTTTGACTTGAACGGTGATAAAATGCTTAATTATATCAAGCTCAGTTATCAAGGTATAAGCATTGGGCAGACAATTGATGTTTCTAATATGGAATACCTTCATATGGATGTTTGGACTGCTGATGGAAGTAAAATTGAAACTTCGTTAATTAATGGTGTTGATGGTAATTCTACCGAAAAACCGGTGGTTTCTGATTTAACTAAAGGGGAATGGACCAGTATTGACATTCCAATTTCAGCTTACACAAGTCAGGGATTATCTGTTGATCAAATTTTCCAATTAAAATTTGTCGGAACTCCTTGGGCTGCAGGAACTGTTTTTATTGATAACCTTTATTTTTATAAAGCGGCAGCTCCTTCTTCTGGATTGGAGGGGACTTGGAAACTCGCTCCTGAAGCAGGTGCATTAAAAGTAGGCCCTAGCGCAGGAAATGGTGATTGGTGGACAAGCGATATGCAAGCTGTAACTGATAGAGCTTGTCTTTTTGATGACACTTATGTTTTCTCTTCTAATGGATCCTTTAATAACGTTTTGGGAACTGATACTTGGCTCGAAGCATGGCAAGGAACAGGCGATGCATGCGGAATACCGGTTACCCCTTATGATGGGACAGCAGTAGCTACATACTTATATGACGCTGTAGGGAATACCATTACCATTAATGGTAAAGGTGCTTATTTGGGTATTCCGAAAGCTAATAACGCTGGTGAACTGCCTAATGTTGCCGTTCCGAATTCCATTACATATAATGTAACTCTTACTGATAATGGTAATACCATGAATCTGGTTATTGAAACAGGAAGCGGAGTATTTTGGTCTTTCAAACTTGTTAAAGTTTAATAATAAAACGAAAAAAAATGAAAAATATAAAATATATTATGACTTTTCTTTTCATGGCGCTGATTTTCAGTAGCTGTGAAGAAGAGAACTTCGAATTCGGAGAAATTAAAGCTCCGACTGCCTTGGAAATTACCGCCGAAATTGTAGGCGCTACTGCTGATAATCCCTACGGAGACGGAAGCGGAACGGTAAATTTTAAAGTTACCGCAAATGATGCAATCACATATAAATTTATATATGATGCTACAGAATCAGTGTCACCGGCAGGAACCAAATCGTATGACTTCGGTATTACAGGAATAAACAAGTATACCGTAACAGCAGTTGCCATTGGAACTGCTGGGGTAAGTTCAAGTACCTCTATTGAAGTTGAAGTACTTGCATTGTACGCACCACCGGAAGATTTATTAAAAATGTTAGTGGGAAGTGGATCAAGATCTTGGAAAATAAAATCAGATGCTGCCGGACATTTTGGTGTTGGACCAGCTGACGCAACTAGTCCGGTTTGGTATGCGGCAGCTCCAGGTGACAAAGAAGGATTGGGAATGTATGATGACGTGTACACATTTAGTACAGATGGTTCATACGATCTAGTAACCAATGGTGATGTTCTTGGGAAAGAGTTTGCTTTAAATGCTGATTTTGGCAGTGTACCCGGTTTTGTTGGAGATGGCAACGGGGATATAGCAAATTATCCATTAGTTGGTTTTAGTGAAACATGGTCATTAAGCGCTCCTGGAGGACAGGAAACGCTGACCATATCCAATAAAGGTTTCATTGGGTTTTACACTGCAAGCCATACTTACCAAATCTTGTCAAGATCAGATAACGAAATGCACCTAAGAGCCTTTGACCCGGTTACTGGTGGATGGTGGTATTTCATTCTAGTAGCTTTGTAATCTAAATAATAACATAGGGGGAGGTATTATATTTCCCCCTTATATTTATTAGTCACATCTACATTAGATTTTGTTTGTTAAAGATTCTTACACTTTTTAAATTACTTGGTAGTAATAGGAATCAGAAACAGTAAACTCCTTTTTTATTTTGCAAGCATGTCAATTCTTTAAATCAGAGGGGAAAGCATTATTCCTCCTTGTTTTAATAAAATGGAAAAAAATAAATTATTTACTTTTTTTAATGTTAAAAGTTCGCTTTTCTTTATCAAAATTCGGGTCAAAAACTAATGGAGTTTTAATCAAAAATTTTTAAAGAAGATGGTACACTCATGGCATAAAATTCAATTTTAAAATAATTAAAATAATGAAATTTTCTAAAAATGTCAAAGAAAAAATTAATAAATCAGAATGACGAACTGATTGCATATTACAGTGGAATATTTAGAAGAGGTAACAAATTATGAAAAGAACAGTAAAAATAAATTTTGGTTTGGCGTGCTATTTCGCCGTTTTTTGTATGTTTTCATGCAGTAAATCGGATGATAGTATAACACCAACTAATGCTTTTATTCCAAAAATAAATATTCAAGATGCTACTCAAATTAGAGCAACTTATGGAAAAACCATTCGTTTTTTTATTTACAGCAGTAAAGCAACGACGAACGCTGTTTCGGTAAATTATTCTGTGGTGGATGGCACTGCGGTTTCTCCAAAAGATTATGCAGCAACTTCCGGTACGGTAAGTATTCTCCCGAATCAAACACAAGCATTTATTGATATTGACATTAAGTGGGACCCAACAAATTTGCGCCATGGCGCCTTGCAATTTACAGTTAACTTGTCCGATCCCGTGGGATGCGCCATTGAAACATCCTCGGCCAAAGGGTCCATAACTAATGAAGACGGTACCTATTTACCGACTGATGATGCAGGATACACTACTCCTTTAGCGTATTCGGGATATACGCTCGCATGGAGTGATGAATTTTATGGGACAAACTTAAATTCAAGTATTTGGAACCAGGAAATTGGCAATAATAATGGATGGGGGAATAATGAATTGGAATATTATACCAATAGTTTAAAAAATACATTTTTGTCAAACGGAAATTTAATTATTGAAGCTCGCAAAGAATCTGCCGGCGGATATAATTACACTTCAGGAAGAATGACGACCCAAAACAAAAAGCAGTTCAAATTTGGACGTATAGACATCAGGGCAAAACTTCCCGTTGGTAAAGGAATTTGGCCCGCATTATGGATGTTGGGCGCTAATATTTCCTCTGTGGGATGGCCTGCCTGCGGTGAAATCGACGTAATAGAATTAGTAGGGACATACCCTTCAAGGATAACAGGGACCATGCATTGGAAAGGAGTAGCGGGAGATAGGCAACTAAAGGGTGCAAATTACAATTTAAATACGGGTGATTTTTCACAGCAATTTCATGTATTTAGTATTGTTTGGACGCTAAATACCATTAAATGGTACGTTGACGACCAATTGTTTCTTACTAATACAGCTGCTGATGTAGGAGCGGCTAATTATCCGTTTAATGCAGACCATTTTTTGCTCTTTAATGTTGCAGTTGGTGGTGATTGGCCAGGTTCTCCAGATGGTACAACTGCATTTCCGCAAAGGATGTTTGTAGATTATGTAAGAGTATATAACTAATAAAATTATAATAGGTTTTTCAAAAATACAACAGAATAAAAATGAAAGTCATTCTGTCCTTTTTTTTAATATTAAAAAACAAGATTATTAACCAATTAACCATTATAAATCATGAAACAATTTTATTCTATCAAATTTTTGTTAATAGCGGTATTCATGCTTTGCTTAACAAACAATATTCAAGCCCAATGTCCAAATCTAGTTTGGTCTGATGAATTTAATGGGACCCAAGTGGACCTTACGAAATGGAGTTTCGAAACGGGTACAGGCTGTGATATATCTTTGTGCGGATGGGGAAACAACGAGTTACAATACTATAAATCCCAAAATGCAACCGTGAGTAATGGAATCTTAAGTATTACTGCCAAAAAAGAAAGAGTAAATGGTAGCACTTATACTTCTGCAAGAATGAAATCATTGTTGAAAGGAGATTGGACCTATGGCAGATTTGAGGCTAGAATAAAATTGCCCTCTGGTGATGGATTATGGCCAGCTTTCTGGATGTTGCCCTCAGACAATTTTTATGGGGGCTGGCCAGCAAGTGGTGAAATTGATATCATGGAAAACATCAGTTCAACCCCTAATACTGTGCTGGGAACCTTGCATTACGGCAGTTCAAACAGTACCCATCAATATACGGGCTCTAGTTTCACTCTTAATTCGGGAACTTTTGCTGACGCATTCCACAATTTTGCGATCGAATGGGAGCCGGGCACCATTAGATGGTTTGTTGATGATGTACTTTACCAGACCATTACATCGAGTGATATATCACCTGAAAATTGGCCATTTGACAAAAGATTCTTTTTTATCATGAATCTCGCAGTTGGGGGAAATCTTGGAGGAACAGTAGATCCAAATATATTTCCACAATCTATGCAAGTGGATTATATCCGAGTTTATGCAGGAAATACTCCTACAATGACCGGACCACGTGAGGTGCTTAATCAAGCCAATGATATCTCATATTCTATTGCTAATGCTCCAGTGGGTAGTAGTTATTCGTGGTCGGTACCAGTAGGAGCTTCGATTGTTTCCGGGCAAGGAACTAAAACGCTTAAAGTCAATTTTGGAAACACTAGCGGTAATGTTACCGCAACAGTTGTTTCAAGCTGCGGGACAACGGTCATTAATGAATATGTTTATGTCCAATTGCCTTATTTTTTCCAATATTCCTTTGCTAATCAAGATGACAATGGTTATGCCAATTTGCTAAGTAATTCCGGGACGTATAGCGTTGTTGCCAATCCTTCAGTGGGAGGGGTAAATACTTCTGCATTATCGGCTAAATACATAAGAAATTCTTTGGAACAATATGATATTATTACATATAAAACGTCCGGTATAAAAGACGCTGATAACTATATTTCAAAAACAAAGAAATTTTACATTGATGTGTATACTGCTGCGCCTATAGGAACACAATTGATAGTTCAGCTCGAAAACAGTGCAGTGGCAACCAGTTCAAATTATCCGCTAGGGAGACACAGTCGTTATATGGGCGCAACAACCGTTCAAAACCAATGGCAAAGAATTGCATTGGAAATGCTTGATGCTCCTGACCCAAGCGCGTCAAGTACCAGCGTAGATAAATTAATATTATTGTTTGCTTCCAATACTTTTACAGGAGACACTTTTTATTATGACAACTTTAGTAGTTATGATGCAAATGCTGGAATTGCACAAGGAATTGACACTCAAGCACCTATTATGCCGGAGAATTTGAGCAGCAATTCTATAGCGGTAACTTCATTTGGCTTGTCTTGGTCGGCATCAATTGATAATGTAAATGTAGTTGGTTACAGAGTTTATGTGAACGGTATTCTAAAATCGACCACTACACAACTTAACTATAGTGTTACTGGGGTGGCTAAAGGATCTACAAATACAGTTGAGGTAACTGCAATTGATGCTGCCGGAAATGAATCTCTTAAAGCAACGATCACTGTTAAGACAAATAGGAACGGTTTAAAATTTGCATCACCAACCAAATCTTCACAAGAAATTTCTCAAGGTATTATAGTGTATCCAAATCCGGTAAAGGATATGATATATTTCAAAGCCTTACCTGAAAATTCGACGATAAGAATATTTGACATGAATGGTCGATTAATCAAAGAATATGCCTTATCAGGAGATATAAGTTCAATTAACATGTCTGATGTTGAATCAGGGGCGTATACGGTAACAGCTACATCGGGCGAAACTGTGCATTCCTTTAAAATAGTAAAAAAATAACGCTGAAATAATTATAAGGTCGGTGTGTTTTTATGTAGCACTATCTATTAATGCTGATTCTTGTTGATGAAATATTAGCGTAGCTTAAAAAAAATATTTGAATGGTATCATTCGAATAATTTCATTCAGAATCAGCATTTATTTGGTGTATGTTTTCAGATGATTAGATGGCAGAGGTACATTATTTAATAGACACATTTGTTGTGACTATTTTTATTTTGTAGAATAATTCTAATGGAAATTGATTTTTAAAATTATCAGGCGAGAATAACGACTTAAACAGATATAAAAAAAAACAACTATAAATTTTAAAAACAAAAAACAGACAAATGAAGAATTCATTTTTATTTACATCATTGGCAGTAGGTGCGCTGGTATTTAGTGCTTGCAGCACCAAAATGATTAAAGAATCTGTCGCGCAATCCAAAGCAAATCTTTTGGAAACAAAAGTTGATTCGGTTTTAAATCTAATGACAATAGAAGAAAAAGTGGGACAACTCAATCAGTACAATGGATTCTGGGAAATAACGGGCCCTACTCCGAAAGATGGTCAGGCGGCAAAAAAATACGAAGACCTGAAAAAGGGGTTGGTAGGATCTATGCTCAACGTAAAAGGAGTCAAGGACGTACGTGCTTTGCAGAAAATTGCTGTTGAAGAAACGAGATTGGGTATCCCTATAATTTTTGGCTTTGATGTGATCCATGGTTATAAAACGATAAGTCCTATTCCACTGGCCGAATCGGCAAGCTGGGATATGGAAGCAATAAAAAAATCAGCCGCAATTGCGGCCGAAGAGGCCGCTGCGGTTGGAATCAATTGGACTTTTGCACCAATGGTTGATGTTGCCAGAGATGCACGCTGGGGAAGAGTGATGGAAGGAGCAGGTGAAGATCCTTTTTTAGGAAGTAAAATTGCCGTAGCGCGTGTAGAAGGTTTTCAAGGTGAAGATTTGACAGCTAGCAATACGATTCTGGCTTGCGCCAAACATTTTGCGGGTTATGCCTTCGCGGAAGCCGGTAGAGATTACAATACAGTAGATGTTAGTGAATCGACTTTACAAAATGTTATTTTCCCTCCTTTTAAGGCTGCGGCCGATGCCGGAGTGAGAACTTTCATGAATTCCTTTAATGAGTTGAATGGAATTCCTGCAACCGGTAATGCATATTTACAAAGACAAATACTGAAGGGAGACTGGAAATTTGACGGTTTCGTCGTTTCTGATTGGGGTTCTATCAACGAAATGATCTCGCACGGTTATGCGAAAGACAGCAAACAAGCTGCCGAAATTGCCATTAATGCGGGATCTGATATGGATATGGAATCCAGTGCTTATGTGGAACATTTGGTTGCATTAGTTAGAGAGGGCAAGGTGAAGGAAAGCACCATTAATGATGCTGCCAGAAGAATTCTGAAAGTTAAATTTGAATTGGGATTGTTTGATGATCCTTACAAATATTGTGACGAAAATCGCGAAAAAGAAACAATCGGAAAGCCCGAATTTCAAGAAGGCGTTTTGGATATGGCAAAAAAATCGATCGTATTGTTGAAAAATGACAAAGCATTGCTTCCGCTTAAAAAATCAGGGCAAAAGATCGCAATTATTGGTGCTTTGGCAAACGACAAAACAAGTCCTTTAGGAAGTTGGAGAATTGCGGCCGATGATAATTCTGCTGTTTCAGTTCTTGAAGGAATGCAAAAATACCAAGGGAACCAGATTACGTATGCAAAAGGAGCCGATGTATCGGTAGGAAGAACAGAATTCGTTTGGGAAACTAAAATAAACATGACCGACAAAAGCGGATTTGCCGAGGCCATTACTGTTGCGAAGAATGCGGATGTTGTAGTGATGGTTTTGGGAGAACATGGTTTGCAATCCGGAGAGGGGAGAAGCAGAGCTGATATTGATCTGCCTGGCGTGCAGCAGGAATTATTGGAAGAAATATTTAAAGTAAACCCTAATGTTGTTTTGGTTTTGAATAACGGTCGTCCATTAGCGATTCCGTGGGCTGCCGAAAACATTCCTGCAATTGTGGAAGCTTGGCAACTGGGAACGCAAAGCGGGAATGCCATTGCTCAGGTGTTGTATGGGGATTATAATCCGAGCGGTAAATTACCGATGACTTTTCCTAGAAATGTAGGACAGCTGCCAATTTATTATAATTACAAAAATACGGGGCGACCAATTATGAATGAGCCTGAAAGCGTATTCTGGTCGCATTACATTGATGAGAAAACGACGCCATTATATCCATTTGGGTACGGTTTGAGCTACTCAAAATTTGAATATTCAGACTTGAGTCTTAGTAAAGGCTCTTTTGTTAAAAACGGAAAAATAGAAGTGAGTGTAAATGTTAAAAACACCAGCGGAGTACCTGGGAAAGAAGTGGTGCAATTGTATATCAGAGATCTTATAGGCAGCATAACCAGACCGGTTAAGGAACTTAAGGGCTTTGAAATGATTGAATTGCAGCCCAACGAAACAAAAAAAGTCACTTTCACCGTGGATGAGAAAACCATTGAATTTTTCACGGCAAATAAAAAATGGGAAGCGGAGCCGGGCGATTTTAATGTTTTTGTAGGCGGAAGCTCCACAACAACCTTAGAAGCCAATTTTCAATACAATTAAGATATTTACAATGAAGAAACTTTTATTTCTGCTGCTTGTAGCCCACTTATGTGTGGCGCAAACCAAAAAGAAACTGGTTTGGGAGGAAAATTTTAATAACCCTAAGTTAGATGAATCGGTTTGGAATTTTGAGTTGGGAAATGGATGTCCTAATTTATGTGGTTGGGGAAATAATGAAAAACAAGTTTACACCAATGACAACCATGAAATTGTAGACGGAAAATTAGTCATTCACGCCAAGAAAGAAGGGGAGTCATACACTTCGACACGAATAACGACAAAGGGCAAAAAGGCGTTCCAATATGGTAGGATAGAAGCCAGGGCGAAACTTCCCATCGGGCATGGTCTTTGGCCAGCTTTTTGGATGTTGGGTCAAAATATAAGTGAAGTCGGATGGCCAAAATCTGGCGAGATTGATATTTTGGAATATATAGGGAAGGAACCCCATATGGTTTTTACCTCTTTGCACACGCAAGACAGCCATGGGAACACCATTAACACAAAGAAAACCAAAATCGAAAGCATAGAAAATGGCTTTCATCTTTACGCTATGGACTGGACAAAGGACAAAATCGATTTTTTTGTTGATGACGTTCTTGTCTACAGCTTTGATCCCATCATTAAAAATGAAAACACATGGCCATATGACCAGCCCTTTTTTTTCATTGTCAATCTGGCTATTGGTGGTGATTTTGGCGGACCCGCAGTTGACGATTCCGTACTGCCCCAAAAATTTGTCGTAGATTATATAAAAGTTTATCAGTAGAGTTTAATTTGTTTTTATATTTCGAGGGAGGGAAGCTGTTGTTCAACCAATAGTCTTCTCTTTCTTTTTTTGTCATTTGGCACATCGGTTTATGATGGGACGAAGTGATTAAGAATTGCAGATTTTAGAAATTAACATTTTTCGACTGGATAGTAAAATTTTCGGGCAACGGAATTTAAAGTGCGTAAAAAAAACAAAACGTAACCAACTGAATTAGAGTACTATGTGGGCGATTTTTCCGACATTATTGCGGCATTGAGGATTTTGAAGCGGAGATTTTTTATTTTATTTAGCAAGAAATTGACGCTATTATGGTAGATGATGACATGGCAACGAAACTGCGGATGGATGCATAAATAAATCCAATTTGGAGATAAAATTAGCTGCTAATGAGTCGTTTTTTTTGTTTTAAAACGCTAAATATCAACATTTTGACATTTTTATTTCAGTTTGTTTCCTATACCGTAAAGGCCGCGGAAATCAATGTTTACAGGCGCTTTGGAGGCCTGTAAGGCGAATTCGTATTGTAAAGGAGGGCTATGATTTTAACATTTTGAAACTTTGCATGTTAATTTTTCTTAATTTTATTTGTACCTTAGAGTAAATATTTGTTAAATTTGAGAACTGAATTAACTCAAAAACCTAATTAGCCTATAACATAAAACTACTTTTTTAGAAAATTATTACAATTTTTAACCCAATCTAAAAGGTAAGACTATGGCTGATATACAAACTCCAGATGCTTTATTGGTACAAAATTATGTAGCAGGAAATGAAAACGCCTTAGCTACATTAATCAAAAGGCATGAATCCCGAATTTACGGTTTTATATACTCTAAAATTTCTGATAGAGATATTTCAAATGACATTTTCCAAGATACTTTTATAAAAGTAATCAAAACTTTAAAGTCAAATTCCTATAATGAGGAGGGTAAATTTCTGCCATGGGTAATGAGGATTTCTCACAACCTGATAATCGACCATTACAGAAAAAACAAAAAAATGCCCATGTTTAGGGAAACCGAGGAATTTTCTATTTTTTCAATTATGTCCGATGATACTCCCACCATAGAAAATCGATTGATTTCAGCCCAAGTCGAAGAGGACATAAAAAGATTGATTGAGGAATTGCCGCTCGACCAAAAAGAAGTTTTGGTTATGCGAATGTACCAAGACATGAGTTTCAAAGAAATATCGGAAATCACGGGGGTTAGTATCAATACATCCTTAGGTCGAATGCGTTACGCCTTGATGAATTTGAGAAAAGTTATTGACAAGCATCAAATTGTTTTGACGAATTAACAATATCTCAATATTTTGCGCGTTGTAGTATAATAACAAAAAATATACAACATGGCAAAAATTTACTCTAAAGACTCATTGGTAACTAAGGCAATGAAACCAAGAAAAGAAATCGTTTCTTTTTTATTAAATTATTCAAAAGCATTGAGCATATTAAAAGTTAATAATAAGACTTTCGAAATTATTTCGAATTAGATTTCTTTCAAATCAAATAGTACAAGGTGTTGTTAAGGTGACTTGTGCTGGTAAACTTCACTAATTTGAATTCAAATTAGTGAAGTTTATTTTTTGTGGTAATCCGCCAAAACTGATTTTCTTCCTATAGTACTGGTGATAATATCTTTTTCTAAATCCCAACCTCGAGCAGGTGAATACTCCCTTCCATACCAAATAATTTGCAGGTGCAAGTCGTTCCATATCTCTTCTGGGAAAACGCGTTTGGCATCTTTTTCGGTTTGCACGACATTCTTTCCATTGGTCAAATTCCATCGATACATCAATCGGTGAATATGCGTGTCCACGGGAAAAGCGGGAACTCCAAAAGCCTGAGACATCACCACGCTGGCCGTTTTATGTCCCACGGCAGGCAATTCTTCCAAATATTCAAAGCTTTGCGGTACTCCGCCCCCATGTTTGTCTATTAAAATTTGGGAAAGCCCGTGTATTCCCTTCGATTTCATCGGTGATAAACCGCAAGGCCTTATGATTTCCTTTATCTCCTCAACGGTCATTTTTACCATATCGTAAGGGTTGTCGGCTTTCGCAAAAAGTAAGGGGGTGATTTTATTCACTCGGACATCCGTGCACTGCGCCGATAGCAAAACGGCAATCAATAAAGTATAAGGGTCTTTGTGATCTAGCGGAATCGGAATGCTGGGATATAATTCTTTTAACGTATTTATAACAAATGTTACCCGTTCTTGCTTGGTCATTTTCGTAATTTTATATCTTGTAAAAATAGAATAAATTTCAGGATGTGCCTAATCCAGCTTTCCGTTGCAACTCCTCATCCAGTTAGCGCAATTTTTAAGTGTTTCTCAAGAGCTCCCTTTGGTCGCTTTGCAAACACATAAAATTGAAGCTAACCGTATTCCGGGGTTTTCACTGCAATCTGGGGCAGGTCACCAATAACGCAAAAACCAAAACCAATAATCATGACAACATTAAAAAAAGGCGATAAAGCACCCAGTTTTTCGGGACTGGATCAAGACGGAAAAGAACACAAATTAGAAGATTACAAGGGGAAAAAACTGGTTGTTTTCTTTTACCCGAAAGCCAATACACCGGGATGTACCGCCGAGGCCTGTGATTTGAGGGACAATTTTGAGCGATTTAAGGCCAATAATTACGAGCTGCTGGGCGTAAGCGCCGATCCGCAAAAAGCGCAAGCCAAGTTCAAGGAAAAGTACGATTTCCAATTTCCGTTGCTGGCTGACAAAGACAAATCAGTTATAAATGCTTTTGGTGTATGGGGACCTAAAAAATTCATGGGAAAAGAATACGACGGGATTCACAGAACCACTTTTGTCATTGATGAAAACGGAATCATAGACGAGGTAATCGAAAAAGTGAAGACCAAAGAACATGCCGATCAGATACTGAAATAAGGGTTCAGTGATCGGTGTTGGCTGTGGAATAAAGTCAAAGAAAAAAAGTCCATAATCAGGGTTGTTACAACCTTAATTATGGACTTTAATTATTCTTATAATATGCAGATTTCTTAGTGCAATAGCTAACATTATAGCGATTGCTGACCACTTTTAATTATTACTGCCTTTCAATATTTTATTGGGTTTATATCCAAAAAGGTGATGCTCTTTTATGATTTCGGCGATACCTGAAGGTAGCATATGCTCCCAGCCAGGTTTACCGTCGCTGATCATTTTCAACACTTCGCGGGAGAAAACTTCAAGAATCTCCGGATCGTAATCACCTATGTCGACCACTTTACCGTTGAACTTAAAGAATTTGTACAACTCCTTCATTCTAGGGTGCACTTTTAAATTTTCCGAAGTGGTAATATCTCCATTTTCGTCCAGCATTGGGTACAAGAATACTTTCATGTCACGGAAGAATAATTTTCCGAATGCCTCAAGGATTCCACCACTAAGATGACGATAGTATTTTTCATCAAAAATATCGACTAGGTTATTTACACCCATGGCCAGTCCCATTCTTGCTTTGGTATAATTGGCAAAATATTCGACTACCTTATAATATTCCTGGAAATTTGAAATCATTACGGTTTGCCCCAATGAACAAAGCAATTCTGCACGATCCATGAAGTCTCGTTCGTCAATTTCTCCGTCTGAACGTAAATTGGATAGGGTGATTTCAAAAACGACCAAGGTATTGTCTTTTTCGACTTTGTTTTCCTCAATGAACATTTTCAATGATTTCTCATACATGTCCATGTTGACCTTTGTAACAGGTCTGAAACTGCCTCTTAAGGCAAGGATGTTCTTTTTATATAGAATGGCAGCCGGAAGAATGTTTTTCCCGTTTGGATCAAACATTACTGCATCAGTCATTCCGTTTTTTACTAATTGTAAACTCATCAAACGATTGTCTACCTCTGCAAAACGGGGACCTGAAAAATTAATCGTGTCAATTTCCAGCTGATCTTTGTCTAAATGGTCGTATAAATAACGCAACAATCGCTTGGGGTCATTGTATTTGTAGTAAGCACCATAAATTAAATTCACTCCAAGGATTCCAAGGGTTTCCTGTTGTAGTCTAGCATCCGTTTCTTTGAAACGAATATGAAGAATTATCTCGTTATAGTCCTCGTCAGGTTCGATTTGGTATCGAATTCCAACCCAACCGTGTCCTTTAAATTGCTTGGCAAAATCAATTGTAGCAACGGTGTTGGCATAACTAAAAAACATTTTATTAGGGTGTTTTTCTCTACTCAGGCGCTCCTCAATCAATTGGCCTTCAAAAGTCAACATTTTTTTAAGGCGGCTTTCCGTTACATAACGACCGTCCGCTTCAATACCGTAAATGGCATCACTAAAATCCTTGTCATAAGCAGACATTGCCTTTGCAATGGTTCCGGAAGAACCCCCGGACCTAAAAAAATGTCTTACCGTTTCTTGTCCAGCTCCAATTTCGGCAAAGGTTCCGTATATATTTTCATTCAAATTTATACGAAGGGCTTTGTCTTTTATTGAAGGTATTTGTTCGATGACTTTGTCACCTTTGAGTTTTATTTCAGTATCCATTTTTGTTTTAAATATGGCTAATATGTTACAAAGTTAATTAAATAGGTTTCTAATGAAAGGGATTTAATCCTATTTTTGTAAAAAAATCGAACGCAATTGAAGGTATATTTTTTAGGCACAGGCACATCACAGGGAATCCCCGTTATTGGAAGCGATCATCCGGTATGTAAAAGTACTGATAGTAAAGACAAAAGGCTTAGGGTTTCCGTATGGATATCGTGGGGGGAGCATTCCTATGTTATCGATTGCGGACCTGATTTTAGGCAGCAAATGCTGACCTCAAACTGTCAGCATGTTGATGCGATACTTTTCACTCATGAACATTCGGACCATACCGCAGGTATAGATGACATTCGTCCGTTTAATTTTAAACAAGGAAAAATACCAATTTACGCGCATCAAAGGGTAATCGATAACCTGAAATATCGATTTGACTACGTATTTGCAACCGTAAACAGATATCCCGGCGCACCGTCGGTAAGAACGGTAGAAGTGAACAACAACGAGCCTTTTGCCTTGGGTGACAAAAGGGTAGTTCCGGTCAATGTGATGCATGGGGACCTGCAGGTTTTTGGCTATAGGATTGATGATTTTGCCTATGTGACAGATGCAAAAACGATAGCGGAGGATGAGATTTCAAAACTGAAAAACCTGAAGGTGTTAGTTATAAATGCCTTGCGGGAAGAATGTCACGTGACCCATTTCAATTTGCAGGAGGCACTTGATTTTATAGCCTTGGTTAAGCCAGAGAAAGCCTATCTTACTCACATAAGCCATGCGTTGGGTTTTCATGAGGAGGTACAAAAAAGGTTGCCTGAAAATGTTTACCTTGCCTATGATAATTTAGAAATCACACTATAATTAAACTTAAAATGAAAAAATCATTATTGCTTTACGCCTTTATCATACTTGTACTTATGAACGTCTTTACGTATATGTTCTACAGCAAAGAGGTGGCATTCGAACAGGGTCGCTACGAGAAAGTGACTAAGAAATTAAAAGACAGTTTGGCTTCGGTTACAACCAAACTGAATGACGCTAACTATTTTTCTTTGGAAAAAAACGAAAATGCCCAAAATTATTTTGATTCCGCAAGCTCGGAAAAAACGGTCCAATACGAAAAACTGATTCCCTATGTTACGGAGAAATTGTTGGATTTTAATTCAGATCCCAAAGGGAATCCATACGTCGGACAGGATAAAATTGGGGAAAACAAATTTATAATCAACAAAGTGAAAATTCTAAATCACAGATGGATTATTGCTGATTTTAATGATGGGGACATTTGGGGTGAAGTTTTACTCAAATATTTTGTCAATGACGATGAAAGCATTTCATTCGAGGTCAATCAATCTTTGCTTTATCCGAAACAATAACGAAAAAAGGTTCCAAATTTGGAACCTTTTTTTATGCTTATAACCAGGTCTTGAAATCATTAAAGACCTGCGGGGAAATCCCGTGACCAATAGGGTATTCTTTATATACGGACGCAATGCCCAGTTTTTCCAGAAAAGGCTTCGTTTTGCGAGCCCAATCAATCGGGATAACCTGGTCAACCGTTCCATGTGAATGGAATATCCGCAATTGGCTAAAGTCGTTTTTTTTGAAATTCTCTTCCATGATGTCTTCATTGGCATAACCGCTCAAGGCTATCACGTTTTTGACTTTTTCGGGATGCGAAAGCGCAATCGCATAACTCAAGATGGCTCCTTGGCTAAAGCCCAGCAAAGTAATGTTGTCGGCGTCTATTGGGTAATTGATTGCCAATTCATCTACGAATCGAGCGATTAGGTCCCTAGATTTTCTAGCCTGTTCGTTATCCGAGAATTTATTTTCGTCGGCGTCAAAATTAATGGCGTACCAAGCATAACTGCCGTATTGCAAATCGTAAGGAGCGCGCGCCGAGATGACGTAATAATCGTCCGGAAGTTCGGAGGCAAACGAAAATAAGTCCTCCTCGTTGCTGCCGTATCCGTGAAGTAAAAGTATAAGTGGGTTTTTGTCTAATTTAATTTTGGGTTCTCTGATGAGATAGTCAAGTGATAATTTCATTTAATTAAGATATGTTTACAAACCATTTTTGAAAAAGAGCGCCTAATAAAGGAACTGGTTTCGTTTCGCCTTTTATGGCGCTGAAAATTCCATACGACCATAGTACGGAAACAAATATCCACATCGGTGCCGAAATCATCAAGCTGTCAAAATTGCTTATGATTAAACCCAACGAAATGAAAGTAAGTGTTAGTCCTAGTCCTTGGCGGATGTGAAAAGAGGCGAAAGTATTTTTATCTTCAGAATTCATGGACATGGCTATAAATACCCCGATCCCTAAAATATAGCTTGTAATTGCAGCCGTTTTGCCTTTCTCAATAGTGTCATTCATGTTGTTATGCTAAAATTAATTTTCCTTGATTTAAAATGCCATAAACTTGGCCTTTCATCTCCATTCCCAGGAACGCGGAGTTTTTTGATTTGGACAGTATGGCTGATTTGCTGAAAATGCTTTTTCTTTCAGGATTGAATAAAGTAATGTTTGCTACTGCCCCTACCTTAATGGTTTGGCTTTCAATTCCGAAAACGGTTCTTCCGGCTGTCAGTTTTTCGATTACTTTTTCCAGTGGCAACACGGTCATCAAAGCGCCATAAGCACTTTCAAGTCCGATAGTTCCGTTTTTGGCCATATCGAACTCCATTTTTTTATGTTCAATGTCCATTGGATTGTGGTCTGATGTAATCATGTCTATGGTATTGTCCAATATTCCGTCCACTAGGGCTTTTCGGTCCATTTCTGTTCGAAGCGGAGGCGATACTTTAAATCGGGTGTCAAAACCTTCCAGTTTTTCGTCCGTCATCACCAGATGATGCACTGCAACGCTGCAGCTTACATTCAAGCCTTTGGCTTTGGCCTCTTTAATCAATTGCACTGATTTTGCAGTCGAAACCGTAGGGATATGTAATTTTCCGCCAGTGTATTCCAGCAGAAACAAATTTCTGGATATTTGAAGTTCTTCGGCTAGATTTGGAATTCCTTTCAGACCCAATCGAGTCGAAACGGTTCCTTCATTGACAACACCGCTTCCTTTTATATTTTCGTCTTGGGGAAAAGTAATCACCAATCCTTCAAAATCCTGTACGTATTGCAACGCAATTTTTAGCAAATTGGCATTGGGCTGACTTTTGTTATAATCTCCAAAAGCAATGGCTCCCACTTTTTTCATGTCGAACAGTTCCGCCATGTCATCACCTTCGCTCCCTTTTGTTAAGGCTCCTATCGGATAAAGTTGTGTGGCACTGCCATGGGCTTTGTTTTGCACAAAGTTGATCTGGGATTGGTTGTCAATAATAGGGAAGCTGTTCGGTTGCAGGGCAATTGCCGTGAAACCACTTTTTGCTGCTACGTCTAATCCGTTCGAGATGGTTTCTCTTTCTTCAAAACCGGGTTCGCCAAGCGAAACGCTACTGTCAAACCAACCTTGGGACACATGAAGATTGCCTAATTTAACTTCTTTTACATTTTCTGTATTGGGAAGAGAATCTCCAATTTGTTCAATTAAACCATCTACAATTAAAATATCTAATGTCTTGTTGTTAAAAGGACTGTTCGAATCGATAATTTTTGCTTCTCGGATGATTACTTTCATATGGGGATATTATTTTTTTTAATTCTGATTCCAGAAACGAATTCGTTTATTTCACGAATCGTATGATTGCCGTTTCTATTGTCAGAAAGAGCAGTGCAAAGATAACAAACCATTTCCAAATTTGATTGTCGATTCTGTTCGTTTCTAAAGTATCAAAAAAAGAGGCTATCGAATCACTCGTTTTATAGTCCGAAAGCACATTTTCATTGGCAGCAGTCAAATCACTTTCGGTCCTGCCGTAATTAAAACTGATGTTTTCCAGTTTTTCGTTCCGGTTGAAAACCTCAAAATTCCCGGCCTGCTCCGGATAATCGTTAAAAATTAATTTGACTTTATTGTTCAGAATCTGTTGGATGGGAATGAATTGTTCTGCGGTGTTTTTGACGTTCAGAACTGCGTCTTTGGACAGTAGCACGTCCACAAGAAAAGGATTTGAATTGCCTATCGTTAGGTTATTTATGCCGCTGCTATGATTGTTCAAAGCCATTTTGTAAAAAACGGGAACAATCAGCGGGGACTGCTGAAAATTTGAATTCGCAGTATTTATCGGTGCCGAGAACAGATAAACAGTTGAAATGTCATTTGATATCGAGCTCAAGAAAGCGCTCTGGTCATCGTTAGACAAAGCAGCGGGACTTGAACTGGACAGTGTAAATGAGGCGTTTGTTTTTGGATATTGGAAATTATTGATTTTATTTTCGAATACGGAAGAAAACAAAGGATGGTTGAAATTGATTTTGGTGATGAGTTTCTCGACATTTTCAAAGTTCTTAAATTGAACCGCTCCAAAATTTGTCAGAAACGTGTTTAGATTACTAACGGGGGTTTTTGCCGAAGGGATTATTATCAGGTTACCTCCCTTTTGAACAAAAGATTTTAAAGTGCTTTGCAAGGCTTGCGGAATTTCATCAAGTTCGTTCAAGACGACTGCGTCTTGCTTTTCAATAGCATTGTAATCTAATGAACCAATCGTCGAATTGCTGAAATTGAACTCATCATCGGTGTAAATCCGACTTAGAAAGTTGCTCTTTTCAGTTTCGCCGATGCTGACGACATTTACTTTCTTTATCTCCGAAATGCTGAAATACAAAACATTATCGTAAGGCAGGCCATTGTCTGTTATGGAAACATAGCCGTGAAAAGCCTGTTTGGGAATTGTGAAATTGAGGCTCTTTTTTTTGCCTTCAAAATCTACCACCGTTTTTGCGATAAGGTTGTTGTGATTGTAAATGGCTATTGGCACTGGCTTGAAGCCAGATCCATAAGCTGACAGATTAACAGTGATTTCATAGAAGTTGTCCAGTGTTTTATCAATGAAAACACTATCAATGGCAACATTGTTTTTTTGCTCCGCTTTCGGAATTATGAAATTAGTTAGCTCATCTTGGTCTCTTTTTTTGAGCTTTTTGCGATCAAGACCAACGGCATCCGTTATAATCACTATGTCTTTTTTGAATGCTGATTTGTGCGCCTTTATTTTGGCCATCACAGGGTCGAGCTGAAACGGGATAGCATTGTATTTTATGTTTTGCAGGGTATTGCGGATTGACTTTATATCCGTATTCCAATAATTTTCGGAATTAGTGAGTAGAGTGAAATTTATGTTTTCTGGGGTATCTTCGAGTAATTCTTGAACAGCCCTTTTCAATAATTCTCCTTTTTGTCCTTTTGCCTGCATACTAAAGGAGTTGTCTAAGACAATGTACAATTCATTAGTCGTGTTTTTGTTGTCTTTGGCCTTGAAGTACGGTTGCGCAAATGCGATAATAATGCAGGACAACAATAACAAACGAGAGCTAAGAAGCAGCCATTTTTTAATTTTCGAACTTTTTCGGGTCTGTACGGAAAGCGCTTTTAGGAATCGGACATTGGTGAAATATTCTTTTTTGAAACGACGAAACTGAAATAAATGAACCAAAATTGGTACGATCAATAAGAAGAGAAAGTATAGAATTTCGGGATGTCTAAATTGCATTCTTATTTTGAGTTTATCAAAAATACAAATTTGTTTACAGTTGTATGTCGCTATCGTTTAATTTTTTTGTCGTTGGCAATCATTTTTTTTCTATTTTTTACCAAATAAATTTTCAATTCACTCTGTATTTTTCAAGGAACGCGAATAGGTTTATCTATAATGTGTATTTTAGCTTTCCTAATAAAATTTCAAATAATGAACAAAAAATATTCTACACTTTTTTTGCTTTTAATTTTCACCATGGTTCAAGCACAAAATGATAAATTTAATTTACTGATAGGGACGTATACGAACGGATGCGAGAGCAAAGGAATCTATGTTTACGAATTCGACACGAACACGGGCAATTTCAGCTTTAAAAATGCTTCCGAGGTTATAAACCCAAGTTATTTGGCTGTTTCGCCGGACAATAAGTTCGTTTATTCGGTGAATGAGAATGGTGCTCAAAGTAAAGTGAGTTCTTTCAGTTTTGATTCGGTCAGCGGAAAATTAGACTTTCTAAATTCGCAAGATTCCAAGGGAGCTGATCCTTGTTATATCATTAATGACGACAAAAACGTGATTGTTGCCAATTATTCCGGCGGGAACATCTCCGTGTTCGGAAAAAACGGAGACGGAAGCATTTCTGAAGCGAAACAAGTGGTGCAACATTACGGAAAGGGTATTAACGCCAAAAGGCAGGAGAAACCGCATGTGCATATGGTTCATTTCTCGCCGGACAGAAAGTTTGTTTTGTCTAATGATTTGGGCAATGACAAAGTTTATTCTTATCAGTATGATCCCAATTCAGCTAAAGAGAACCTAAAAGTGAAAGATAGCGTTTCACTTAGTCCTGGGAGCGGGCCTAGGCACCTGACCTTTAGTAAGGACGGAAAACATGTTTACCTGTTGCAGGAGCTGAACGGCGCCTTAACTGTTTTTTCCTATTCAAAAGGGAAGTTGAAAAAAATGACTGAAACCAGCATTTTGGCGAAAGATTTCAAAGGGACGTTCAGTTCTGCCGACCTCCATGTTTCGCCAGACGGAAAATTCTTGTATGCGTCAAATAGAGGCGAGGCGAACGACATTTCGATCTTTAAAATATTAAAAAAAGGAAAACTAGAATTGAAAGGGCAGACGAGTACTTTGGGCAAGGGGCCGCGTAATTTTGCAATTGACCCAACGGGGAATTTTCTGTTAGTTGCACATCAATATTCTAACAATATTGTAATATTCAAAAGAGATATGGCAACCGGTATGATTACCGATACCGGAAAAAGAATCGATTTATGTTCTCCGGTATGTTTGGTTTTTACCGCGAATTAGGAAAGGATAATATATTTTTGGAAAAGGAAAAAGGCTAAAAAATGAATTTCATTTTTTAGCCTTTGTGTATATTATTTGTTTTTATCTTTTCTCTTTTTGTCTCTCGTTTTTAACATATTACGGTTGACGGATCCGTGTGTTTTTTTCTTGGTTACTCCAGGTCCTCCCAAATTGACTTTCTTGTTCTTTTTACTTTTCTCTTGGAAAGCGCCATCTCCTTCAAGTTTCTTCTTTTTCATTAAGAACTTAACTACTTGTCGCTCTTTCTCCGGTTCGATTAGTTTTGCAGAAATTTCTACCTCTTCAGGGAATGTCTCGATTGCTAATTCCATATTCATCAAGACTTCCACCTCTACCTTATATTCTTCTTCACGAGGCGCAATAAAACTGATCGCAGTACCTGTTTTATCCGCACGACCCGTTCTACCAATTCTATGCATGTATAATTCAGGCATGTCGGGCATTTCGAAATTGACAACATGTGTAATGTTCGAAATATCCAATCCTCTAGCCATAATATCCGTTGTGATAAGACCACGAAGATTTCCTTCCTGAAACGATGCCATGGTGCTCAAACGGTAATTTTGAGATTTATTAGAGTGGATTACTCCAAATTGGTCCTCAAAATCTTCCTCGATGCGCTCATGAAGCATATCAGAAATCTTCTTATTGTTGACAAACACTAAAACACGACTCATGTTTTCGTTGTTTTGCAATAAGTGTTTCAACAGGTTTACCTTAGTGTTAAAGTTGGGAGCGTTATACGCGATTTGTTTGATGTTCTCTAACGGAGTTCCAGAAGCTGAAAGGGTAACCTCTTCAGGATAATCGAAATAATCATTCAAAATGGCATCCACTTCATCAGTCATGGTTGCTGAAAAGAGAATGTTCTGGCGTTTTTTTGGCATCATAGCCAAAATGGCCGTCAATTGTGTGCGAAAACCCAAATTAAGCATTTCATCAAATTCGTCGATAACCAGTTTTTGCATGTCCTCAAAACGAATCACATTGTCCAGTGTCAAATCCATGATTCTTCCAGGCGTTCCTACCAGTATGTCGCAACCTTGATAAACGGTTGTTTTTTGCGTATTGATGTTAACACCACCGAAAATAGCTACGGTACGAACTGACATGTATTTCGTCAGTTTTTCTACTTCCTCTGCAACTTGAACCACAAGTTCACGAGTAGGGACCAGAATTACTATTTTTGGCGTATGCCCTTCAGTAAATTTGTATAATTTTAATAAGGGTAAAAGATAGGCAAATGTCTTACCCGTTCCTGTTTGTGCAATTCCCATCATATCGCGACCAGACATTATCACAGAGAAAGTTTTTTCCTGAATAGGAGTAGGCGTTGTAAATCCTAAATCGTCAATTGCTTTTTGTACGGATTTGGGAAGATTGAATTGCTCAAAAGTGGTCATTTGCTTAAATTTTTTGCAAAGATAGTCTTTTTGAAAGTAAAGTTGATAATTGAACGAAATCCTTGGTCTCGAATGGTTTTATTAAGGTATTAGTCCTAATAAAAAACAACAATAATTAGCTGTTAAACAATCGTTTCACTCGAGCAACCACTTCATTTGGATTGAATGGTTTGGGAACAAAATCATCGGCCCCAAGTTTGAAAGCTTCCACAACGGTTGATTCCTCTTCTCCAAGAGAGGAAACCACGATAATGGGAATGTTTTTATAATTTGTTTTGACATAACTAATCACTTCAAGACCTGACCTAAATGGTATCATTATGTCCGTAATTACCATATCTGGAGCAATTTCGGGTATTCTTTCGATTGCATTCAATCCGTCTTTCGCTACAGATATTTCGTATCCTTCTTTTTTTAGAATAAATTGAAGAATAACGATCATCAAATCATCATCCTCGACAATTAATATTTTTTTCCCGTTAGGCATATTATAGTAATTTATTTTTTATAAAGCTCAATTTCATCAAGCATTACCATTGGTTTTTTAAACTTTCTTTGTCTCCAAAATGGCAATTCCTGTTGATTTTGAATCACAAGTTTTATTTTTGTAAACATACTAAAGTTTTTGTCAGTCAATTCCCAATTTTTTATTATAATTGACTCGCTTGCTGTTAAATTCCCGAAACTATTTACAGTGATAAGCTCCCATTTTTGGTTTCTAAATCCATAGACAGTAATTTTTTCAGGAATGAAAATCCAATGCCTTTGGTCATCAAGAAAATTTATTCGCATCCTACAGAATTCTAAATTTTGCGTTATCAATTCGATCTCTGGATTTGTACCATACCATCCAGTCCAATTGCTATTGAAGTCCTTGTAGCCCCTTACGCCATCAACTAGGGCGTAACTTCCTTTTGCTGAAAAATCCTCCGCAGGAGCGGTTATAAAATTCACAGCTATATTTTCGCCAAGGTGATTAGTAGTGTTTTTTGTGATTTCGATCCACTCTTTATAATATTGATCTGGGGATAAGCCGCCTTCACTAAGTTCGTAAATTCCATTTTCTTTGCAGCTTTCAGAAAATACCCTTACCCTTTCGTTTAGACCTTTGTTTACTTCTTTTAATCCCTTCTCGTTGATAGTAAACATACCATGTTTGTCTTTTCCGTAAAACTTGGATTGTTCAAAATAGACATACTCAAGCGCCAACCTTAACTTTGTGATTCTTGGCGTTATTAAATTGTCCTTTGTGACCGCTAAGGATGCTTCATTAATTAATTGATCGTATTGGGTCATGGCCTCGGGTGACAAGAATGTATTTCTGCTTTGAATTGGCCCCGAATAAATATCCAGATACTGATTTCCCGCTTGCTGATTTCTTGTCAAAAGAGTCAAGTATTTCTTAATCGAAGGCGCCGCAGCCCCATAAAAACCTCTTAAAAAATCAGCGGTAGTACTTTGAATATCGATTTCGGTATCCCACAATAATTTTGATAAAAGATATTGCCTTAATTCCGAAAAATCTCCCGGAACATCAGCGTAGCCTTGTACGAACAACCCTTTTACATTGTTTTGTTCGAAGAGCTTAAGATTGTCAGCAAAAGTATGTAGATTAGGAAACGGCGATAAATAGTTTGAGAATTGGACGGTATAATCCCACAGATACAAATGCGATGTTGCGGCATTCCAATTTTGTAATGTTTTAATCACATTTTTGCTATTGCTCTCATTTGCTATCGATTTGCCACGGTTTAAATCAATTGGGCAAAATAGGGGGTAAATATTGGGAGCTATTTTTAAATTCGTGGGTGGCTGGTAGGTTTGCAAGTATGCTAATGTCGAAAAATTGGCTTTCGGAAAATGTATTGCAATTTTATTTAAAAAATAATAGAGCGAACCTTGGGGACCGCCGTGTTTTTCATTTAATAATTTACATTCGCTACATTCACAATAGATTGCGTCATCATTTTGACTTACGGAATAAAATTTCGGATCGGGTGTTTTCGCGATGATTTCTCCTATCCTTTTTATTATTATCGAAGTAACTGTGTCATTAGTCATACATAATGATTCAGGTCTGCGTTTGCCCTCATATAAGGCAAATAATTTAGGGTCTGTTTTATAATAATCTTTTGCTGGTAATAGTTTGTCGAAAGAATGACCCCAAATACCAAAATCATCTAAATGCCAGTCTAATTTATGCCAGTCCCTAAAAGCCTCGTCGTAAGCGTCAGGATAAAATAATGCTCTGTATTCGAAGGAGGGTTTGTTTATTTTATCCGTATTCTTAGGGAAACTAACTTGGTCTAATTTTGGGATATAATCGACCTTGGAAGTGAATTTTCTGAATCCCCAAATTTCCAATAGCGTATAAACGGCATAACGCAGGTATTTTTCGTTTGGCGCAATGAGATAAATATTGGTCTCGTCAGTTTTAATCGTGAAATTATTCGCTAATTTCTGGTCTTCTTTATTTGATATTTCGAGAATTATTTTCGAAGTGATTTCACTGTTTCCTCTTTCTGATTCAATCAGAAAGGGACTCGAAAAGGCTTTGTCTAAATAAGATTTTAAAATTACTGCAGCAGGTTTTGCATTGTCAGAAACTGCAATGATCTCTTTTTCAGCATCATTTTTAATAGTGATTTCCGATTGGGCCATAGTAGTAAATCCGGTAAGCACTATTAAAATAAACTTTATAGATAAATGCTTTAGAAACATTTTTTAAAATTTGTATTGCAACATCAATGATAGTTCCAATTCATTTTGCATTAAACCGGGAGCATATTCTTGATTGTTATATCCCATTTGAATACCCGTTATAAAATGGTCGCTAAATAACCTGTAATAGCCGCCACTGATTCTATAAGAATCCAAAGCGATTCTCTGATCTATTTGGCCCAAAGTGGTTCTTTCGTCAGGCGAGGTTCCATAGCCGGCAATCACCGTAATATAATCGAATCGAGTGTTCAAATAATATCTTGATGTAAGTGTAAATGCGGGATAAAAATTATTTTGGCCCTTTTGAATGTAAGTTCTTAGGTTAATCCAATAGGAATCTAGGTATTTTCCAACACCTAAAACCGCAGTTGAAAACTGGCTGTCCGTTGTTTTTATATAGCGAATGCCTAAATCAGCTTCCCATCCCTTAGTAAAGTTTTGAAAATAAGAATAACCAAGCCTTAATTTAGGAAACACAGGGTCTTGGCTAAAGGCGGCACCAACATATGAATAACTGTTTTTTCCGGTAAAAAAATAGGACTCTCCTTCATATTGAATCCCGTTTGCAACACTTTCTCCGGCCGAAAACCTATCAGCATAGCTGATTCTTCCTATTAGGGATCCCCAACTTCTCTCTCTTATGTGCTGTACACTTCCCAAGTGCCATGGCCCATATCCATCTCGATCGAAAGTTGTAAAGCTATAATTAACGCCAACTCTGTCTGAATTGATTTTTAATTCTAAAATGAACAAACGTTGTTTGATTTCATTATCCTCAGGATATTTTGAATGCAATGTTTTTAGATACTGATATTCTTTTTTTTCATCCTTCTGCAATTGATAAACAATCATTTTTTTAAGGTAAAACCCCTTGTTTTCAGGATGTGCTGCTATTGCTTTATCAATTGTAATTTCGGCATCAGCATATTTTTTTTCTTCTAAATCTAATGTAATAAGATAAGAGAAAGCATCTTCATAAGCCGCATTTTTATCAATTACGTAATTAAAATAATATCGGGCACTGTCATTTTTTTGCTTTAGTTGATAGATTCTTCCGGACAGCAAATAGAAATCCAGGTAATCTGGAGCCAGATTAATCCCCAATTGCGATTTTTTTAAACCGGAATCGTAGTTTTTGTCTTTATTGACGTCATTGATCGCTTCTTTCAAAAGATTGTCAACATCAATCTTTTGGGCTACTATTAAATTGTTAGATGCAATGCCGAATAGGAAAAAAAGCATGAATCCAATTCTAATTCTATAATTTTTATTCTTTTTCATGCTTATTTTTTTTGTGTATTAAAACCAATTCGCTGCATATTACCCCATGATTGTTCTTTTTTTCTAATAAAGTGTAAGTATCCTTTCAACGAGGCATATACATTTACCGGATGATAGAATATTGGTTCTATCATCGCCATAAGAATAAGTGTTGCAATCTCTTTAATATTTGCATAATTCTTGTATAATCGGTCATCCAAAAATATGGAAATGATGGTAATAATGAGATAGAATAGGTAAACTGTCAAGGTCAAGTAAAGGAAATAAGTATAGTTGATATCCAAGAAAATAAAACACAATATTAAAACGATAACACCAATAAACTCCAATATGGGAACCAAGAACTCAAAAGCGAAAAAGTAGGGGAAAATTAGAAATCCAGTTCTTCCATATTTTCGATTAAAAAAGAGGTTTTTATGCAGATATAAGGTCTGAATTAGTCCTCTTGCCCATCTTACACGTTGTGTTATCAATACTGTTTTTGTTGCAGGAACTTCTGTCCAGCACAGCGATTCCGGTATGTATTTTATTGCAAAGTCGAGATTGTTTTCATACATATGCTTTCTCATTCGGGTGATGAGTTCCATGTCTTCTCCCAATGATTTGTGCCAATACCCGCCAGCTGCAATGGCAACCTCTTTGTCAAACATTCCTAATCCGCCGGACACTAACAATAAACTGTTAATTTGGCTCCAAGCCATTCTGCCAAAAAGAAAAGCACGCACGTATTCGAGTTCTTGAAATCGAGGATACCAGCCACTCGGAAAATGCACCTTCACAAGAAATCCGTCTTTTACTTCACATGAATTTGAAATTCGGATACCGGCTCCGGTTGCTATAATTCTTTTCTCGCTTTCCATAAATGGTTTGGCAAGTTTTATAATGGTGTCACCTTTTAAGATGCAATCAACATCTGTACATAGGAATAAGGGATATTTTGTAGAATTGATTCCGGCATTTGACGCGTCTGCTTTACTTTTTCCGTTTTCTTTGTCAACTACCAATAGTTTCGAGTATAAAGGGTTTGTTGACTTGTAATGAGACTTTACGGGTCTAGTTTCAATTTTTTCCTGGTAAAAAAAATCTACTTTTACCAGTTCAAATTCATTTATCAGTTTTTCTAAAGTATCATCAGTACTACCATCATTTACAATAACAACTTCAAACTTAGGATAGGTCAGGGACAATAGTGACTTTACGTTGTAAACAACATTTGCACCTTCATTAAATGCGGGGGCTACAACTGATACCCCAATAACGTGATTTGATTTTGCCAGAATATCATCATGAATAAAGTACTTGGTATTGATGTGTTTTTTAATGGCGGTATAGGACAGAATTGCCAAAAATATATAGAACAATATATAGGATAGCGAGAAACAGGCAACGAAAGTTTCGTAATAGTTTAAAAGCTCTTTAAAAATCATATATATGGATCTTTTACATGTTTTACCATTTTTGTTATTTCTGAATTTCCTTCAAAAGCATTTTCAAAATAAACTGGGTTTAATTGATTCAAAGTATAAACCGCTTGTAATTTGACGTCTTGGTCAATAGAATTTATTAGTAAATCATGAACGAATTTTTCTGTTTTTATGGTGCCAATAGTACATAAAGACTTCAAAATCTCTATTCTATTAGCTTTTTGCTCGTTGTCAAACTGGTCAATTAAAACTTGCTCGGCTCCAATGATTATTAAGTCATTCACAGCAACAATTACTTCATGGCGTATTGTTTCATCATCAGATTGCAATAGGTCCAGTATGAGTTGAGTTTCATTGAAGCAATTATAAAAAACCATGAATTTTATTCCTAATTTCACTACAGAAGGGTTTTTTGAAACAATCCACTCATTTAAATTATTAGGTATCGGCGGTTTCTTCGAATGAAGAATATCCATGATTTTTATTTCATTTTTTAAAGAAATGGAATCGGGATAGTCATTTAAGAAGTCTAGATTGTCAGATGCTAATGAAATTAACCCAAAATAGGCATTGGAAACTAATATTTTATTTTTGTGTTTTAAATATGGTCTAACATAGCTTTGTCCTTTGGTATATTCTAAAGTTTGCAACTGATAGATTCCGAGACTTTTCACATACCATTTTTTGTTGCTCAAAAACTTAAGGGTGTAATCAAAGAGACCAAATTGTTCGTAGATCAAATGAATGTTATCGGTTATTTCCCCTTTTAAGTTTTGCTTCAAATAAATGATTTCATTAAGTATGATTTTTTTGCACCACTTTTTTTCAAAAGGAATTTCTTTCTTAAATTGTTTGATGTCAGCTATGATCGTTTCTTCGTCGGAAAAAGAAAATAGAAGCGACGTTAAAAATACATCAATTTTAGTTTTTGTAGATTTTATTCTAGACTTGTATGATTCGTATCTCCATCGATTCGTGATTAGTAGGATAATCAAAATCAGGAAAAAAAGAGTCAAAAAGATTAAAATAAAATGAATTAAATGGGGCAAGGTCAAATTCATCCTATGGTTAAAGATATTACATTTGGTAATAAATATAAAACGCTGTAAAAATAGCCAATTTTAATTTATTATTCCTATTAAGTAAAAGTTAAAAAACGACTCTTTTACAGTCAATTACGGTAGAATAAATAGAAGTTTTAAAAGCCTTCAAATATCCCCAAACCAAACAAGGCAAAATCATATTTGACAGGGTCAACAGGGTCCAATTTTCTGAGGTTGAAATCTAATTCGGCTAATGCTTTTGCGTCATTTTGTTTTCTGGTCAAGAGGCCTAATTTCCTGGCTACGTTCCCGGAGTGCACGTCCAATGGACAAGATAATGAAGCGGGAGGGATGCTTTTCCAAATTCCTAAATCGACTCCTTTATTGTCCTGGCGGCACATCCATCTCAAAAACATGTTGATGCGTTTCGCGGCAGAATTGTTCATGGGATCCGAAACATGTTTTTGGGTGCGGTATTGGTGCGGAATTTCAAAAAAAGTTTTCTTGAATTCGGAAATGCTTTTTTGCATAGTTTCTAATTGTTGGTTTTTAGAATATACGCTTTCCAAACCATTATGGTTTTGATAAATGTTTTTTAAGCTTTTAATGAAAAAAGTGAAATCAATTTCGTTAAAAGTACGATGGGCAAAACCTTCTAAGCGTTCCAAATCCGAGTCTTTGTGCGACATAACAAAATCATAAGGAGCATTGCCCATTAAATCCATCATTTTATGGGAGTTTCTGATAATCATGGTGCGATTTCCCCAAGCGATCGTTGCGCTCAAGAAAGCTGCAATTTCAATATCTTCTTTTTGGGAAAACAAATGTGGGATTTGTACCGGATCGCTCTCTATAAAATCAAGAGTGTTGTACTGAATGACTTTCTCGTCAAGGAATGATTTGAGTTCAGAATGTTTCATTTTTCGTTGAAAGCATAAGTGTTTAAAGCGGTTCTAATTCCAAATGAGCTTGAAACCTGAAACTTTAAACTTTTTTAGTTACTGATCAAACCGTCTATCATCACCAATTTTCTGTCTGCCATATTGGCTAGTTCTTCGTTATGGGTTACAATGACAAAGGTTTGTCCTAGTTCATCGCGCAGTTTAAAAAATAATTGGTGTAAGTTTTCGGCAGAGGCCGTATCAAGATTTCCTGAGGGTTCATCGGCAAAAATAATCGCCGGCTTGTTTATCAGCGCTCTGGCAACAGCTACCCGTTGTTGTTCACCGCCAGAAAGCTCATTGGGTTTGTGGTCCATCCTGTGCGAAAGCCCAAGGTAGGCCAGTAATTTTTTAGCCTCGGTTTCTGTTTCCTGTTTTGATTTGTTGGCGATAAAGGCAGGGATACAAACATTTTCTAGGGCCGTAAATTCGGGTAAGAGTTGGTGAAACTGGAAGATAAAACCTAGGTTCAAATTCCGGAATTTGGATAAATTTTTGTCGTTCATGGTCAAAATATCCTCATCGTTAATGCGTAGCATGATTTCATTTTCGTGAGCGGGTTTGTCTAAAGTTCCAAGAATTTGCAATAACGTGGTTTTACCCGCGCCAGAAGCTCCCACTATAGAGACGATTTCACCTTTTTGAATATGCAAATCAACTCCTTTCAAAACATGGAGTTGGTCGTAATATTTATGTAAATTTTTTGCATGTATCATTTGAAGCAGTTTTTACAAAGAAACAAAGATTTTTAGGATTATATAATGGGCAAATAATAAATTTTAGTTAATAAGAAATAGCTGATTCTATTTAATACCTTAAATTTGAAATTGGATAATTTTCTGCAACCTAAAGAAAATATATAAAATGGAAATAAAAGAAGGAATGGAAGTGGCGACATTAGCCGGTGGATGCTTTTGGTGTACTGAAGCCGTTTTTTTGGAGCTGAAAGGAGTTAAAAGTGTTGTCTCGGGATATACAGGAGGAAAAACGGTTAATCCAACCTACAAGGAAATTTGTGGAGGTGAAACGGGGCATGCGGAGGCAATCCAAATTACTTTTGATCCCCGTGAAATATCATTTGGAGAACTGTTAGAGGTGTTTTTTGCAACGCACGATCCCACCACCTTAAACCGTCAGGGTAACGATGTGGGCACGCAATACAGAAGCGAGATATTTTATCACAATGATGAGCAGCGTAGAATTTCCGAAGACTATATTGACTTAATGGCAAAGGAAAATACTTTTGGAAAACCTATAGTAACCAAAATTTCTGCGGCTTCTAAATTTTATGAAGCTGAGGATTACCACCAGAATTACTATAACGACAACACTTCGCAGGGATATTGCTCCTATGTAATCACGCCCAAGATTGAAAAATTGAAAAAGCTGTATGCCGATAAACTCAAAAGCTAATAGAAGGAGAATAGTTCCACAAAAGGTCAATGATACTTAGAAAATAATGAAGGAAGAATTTAAAGACGAAAATAAAAACGCGAAAAAAAAAAATTTGATACTCGGGATTCTCTTTGACTGTATCGGAATGCTGTCTTTTTCCGTGCCAATGATAGGCGAGTTCTCCGATGTTATTTGGGCTCCAATAGCTGCGTATTTGATGACCAGAATGTACAAAGGGTCTGTCGGTAAAGTTGGGGGAGTAGTTACATTTCTGGAGGAAATTGTTCCGTTCACGGATCTTATTCCTTCCTTTACCTTAACTTGGATTTATAATTATGTAATTAAAAAAAAAGATAATTAAGTTGCTGTTCATTCCTTAAATAGAAATGCAAATCCCATGCGTTTTAGCATTTTCTTTTCAAAGGCCCAAAAGAATTCGAATTGACCAAAAAGGAAACCAATCAATACCAATAAAACTTGGTATAACGGAAAAATGATCAGCAATCGCATGGGCGTGTGCCAAAAACCGAAGTCTTCTTTTAAAATACCCAGCCATATACAAACCGGCTTTGATATCCATGCTGAGGTGGAACCCGTAATTGCAAAAACGATAAATATGATTGTTAGTTGGAAATTGGATTCAATACCCCAACGCTTTTTTAATGCCTTCATTTTTATTTATAATGAGTACAAATATAGTGAACATTATCGCGGAGGAACATGACCAAAAAGTTTTTGTTTGTAGGTATTCTGAAAATAGACCATGTAATTATATATTAAATAATTCACTTCATAACCATAATCGATATTAGGGTCATAGTCGATGGTCAGTATATAGAGATTGGGGTCATAAAAATTTGGCTGCAACACTCTGCGATTCCATTCGCTTACCCATAATTGGTTTTTGTTCTCCAAATAACTCTGGGAGTAATAGCCTCTGGGTAAAGCTCTTGAATTGAGCCAAGTACTAAATCCAGAATCAATGATTATAACCTCGTATTTTAATTCGTCATTAGCAATCCGCACCGTATCGTTTTTTGTAGCTATAGGTTTGTCTGATTTTGAAGTAATCGATTTTGAACTTGTACAGCTAACGATAACACCTAAAACAATACCAAGGATGTAAATATAATTTTTCATGGCTTTAAAAATCAAGTATTAAATTTACAAAATTAATTGATTAGTTGTTAGTGTTTTAGGTTAAAATAAATGGTTGCCTAATTAATTTAAAGAGGGAAGGGATTAAAATTGTTTTATAAAAAAGGGACCCACTAAACAGCGCTAATGAATCCCTTTGTAGTATTTAAATCAAAAATATTAGCCTAATAAAGTAATAATTTGTGAAGCCAGTTCTGTACCGATTCTATCTTGTGCTTCTGCTGTTGCAGCTCCAATATGTGGAGTCAATGAAATTTTAGGGTTCATCAAAATAGTCATTTCGGGAGTTGGTTCATTTTCAAAAACATCCAAGCCGGCAAATAAAACTTTTCCGCTGTCTAATGCTTTTACCAATGCCACTTCGTCAATAACACCTCCACGAGCACAGTTTACAATACCTACGCCATCTTTCATCATGGCCAATTCCTTCTCGCCGATGATATAACCATCTTGGGCGGGAACGTGTAAGGTAATGAAATCAGCTTCTTTGAATAAAGATTCAATTGATTGGGAAACGATGGTGGTATTGATTGATTGACCGTCAAAAAATTCAACTTTTACGTCAACTTTCGGGATAAAACTATCCGCAGCAATCACTTTCATGCCTAAACCAAGAGCCATTTTAGCAGTAGCTTGGCCAATACGTCCAATTCCTACAATACCAAGCGTTTTTCCTCTCAATTCAACACCATTTGCATATGCTTTTTTCAAACCGTCAAAGTTTGTATCTCCTTCAAGAGGCATGCTTCTGTTCGAATCATGTAAAAAACGAACACCGGAAAATAAATGGGCAAAAACTAATTCTGCCACAGATTCTGATGAAGACGCTGGAGTATTGATTACGTGAATCCCTTTGCTCTTTGCGTAATCTACATCAATATTATCCATTCCCACACCGCCACGACCAATTACTTTTAATCCCGGGCAAGCGTCAATTATGTCTTTGCGGACTTTAGTGGCGCTACGAACCAAAACCACGCTGACGTTGTTCTCGTTCACGAAATTTGCCACCTGTTCTTGTGCTACTTTTGTAGTAATTACTTCAAATCCACCTTTTTCTAAAGCTAGAATTCCACTTTTAGAAATTCCGTCGTTTGCTAGTACCTTCATTTTTTGTTGTATATTTTAAGATTGAAAAATTTAAAATTCAATCTGTTTATTTAATATATTGTTGATTGTAAAGGTTCTTTAAAGATCCTTAAATCAATCAATGGTTTTAATTTAAATTGCTTTTTCCAAAGCTTGCATAACATCAACCAAAACCTGAACGCTCTCGATCGGCAATGCATTGTACATCGAAGCCCTGTATCCGCCAACTGAACGATGTCCGGGTATTCCGGAGATTCCGGCCGCTTTCCACATCGCGTCAAACGTTTCTGTATGTGCAGCATCATTCAATAAGAATGTGGCATTCATGTTTGAACGATCTTCAACAGCTGCAGCTCCTTTAAATAATGGGTTTCTGTCTATTTCGGCATAAAGTAATGCCGCTTTTGCATTGTTCAATTTTTCAACTGCGGCAACTCCGCCAAGTTTTTTCAGCCACTGTAAAGTTAATAGGGAAGCATAAACCGGAAAAACAGGAGGAGTATTATACATACTTTCTGCCTTGATATGTTTTTCATAATCCAATATGCTTGGAATCGTTCTGCCGGACTTGCCTAGAATCTCTTCTTTCACGATAACAAGAGTCGTTCCTGCAGGCCCCATATTTTTTTGTGCCCCGGCATAAATGATATCAAATTTCGAGAAATCCAATACTCTCGAAAATATATCAGAACTCATGTCGCAAACTAATGGCATGTCAACCGAAGGAAATTCCTTCATCTGAGTCCCGAAAATAGTATTGTTGCTGGTGCAATGGAAATAATCGGCATCAGCCGGTATGGTATATCCTCTTGGGATGTGATTGTAATTTTCCTCTTTTGAAGAGGCCACAACAACGGTCTCTCCAAAGAATTTAGCCTCTTTTATGGCCCCGCTTGCCCATGTACCCGTATCCAGATAGGCCGCTTTCCCGCCTTCTTTCATCAAGTTGTAAGGCACCATCAAAAACTCTAAGCTGGCTCCTCCAGAAAGGAAAAGAGCCTGATATCCTTTGCCCTCCAGTCCCAATAATTCAATAGCAAGTGATCTGGCTTCGTCCATTACGGCAACAAAATCTTTGCTTCTGTGCGAAATTTCCAAAATAGATAACCCGGAATCATTAAAATTTAAAATAGCTTGTGCTGATTTTTCAAAAACTTCTTGTGGTAAAATGCATGGTCCTGCGCTGTAGTTGTGTTTTTTCATGGTGTAGTTTATGTCCAAAAAATTAAAAAGCAAATTTCGGGAATAGGACTCGAAAAAGTGTTAAATAATTCGCAATAATTGGCCTTTTTTGGTCTATGTTATTAACAAAAACGATATAGTGTCCACGTTATCCGCATAATCCCATAAGTTAGGCTGCTGTGTTTGCCCGAAAGAAATGGAGTTTTCGATAAGGTTGTCGCTTACGACGCACTGTATTTGCTCGCTTTCTGACTTTAAGCGCAGCTGCAACTCACTGATGTCATCATAAAATTCGTAAAACACGCTCGAAATAGGGGAGGCATGACTTTTATCTTCTTTCAAAATTAAAAAACCGTTGTCCAACAGCTTGAAATTGCTCATTAAAAATACGGCTTTATTATAGTCGTAATTGTTGGCATATTTTTCATAATGGATTATCTCTTGGTATTCGAAAATTGCCTCAAAAAAGGCATCGAATGAATAGCCTTTCGGTACAAATAGCTTTGATACATTGCGACATCCCAAGCCGAAATATCGGAATATGTCTTCGCCCAAAGCGATGAGTTGTTCCTTAGTTTCAGTGCCATTCAATACAGCAACCGAGTTTCTGCTTTTCCTAATTATCGATGGTTTGTCTTTAAAGTAGTATTCAAAATAACGCGCCGTATTATTGCTTCCGGTTGCGATAACCGAGTCGAAATTTTCTAGTTTGCCCTCGACAAATGTGATCTTTTCGGCAAATTTAGGGGCAACGGCTATGACGTATTTGGCCAGAAAAGGGAGCAAATGTTGGTCATTTGAGGACGTTTTTACTCGAACGGAGTGTCCCGTGATCAAAACGGACAAAAAATCGTGAAAACCGACTAGCGGTATGTTTCCCGCTAGTATTAAAGCAATGTCTTTGGGTTTTATCTCGCCAATAGCGTACGCAGACAGCCATTGGTCCAAGTTTTCCTCGGTCAGCGCCTTGGCCCAAGATTGAATCGAGAAGTATACCTGTTCGGGCGTATACCATCCGTTATGTGACTGGGATAACTTTATTAAATTGATGAAATCGTCAAAAAACAGATCGTTATGCAGGACAGTGGCTTTTCTGGAACTGCTGTCTTCGGAAAATTGGTTTAAAAATTTCCCTAATTCAACAAAAACAGTTTTTTTTGTTTCTAATGTCATAATGTTTGCTTATGAATAGTTTTGATTGTAATTTTGCACAAAAATAAGCTTTAATAAGTCGAAAGTCAAATGTCTTAAAGTCAAAAGTCGCTTAACAGGATTTTTTTGACCCGAATAACAAATAATATAACAAATGGCAATTATAATAACTGATGAATGTATCAATTGTGGCGCATGCGAACCGGAGTGCCCAAATACAGCTATATACGAGGGTGCGGACGATTGGAGATATAAAGATGGGACCAAACTGACGGGAAAAGTGATTTTGCCGGACGGTACTGAGGTTGATGCTGAAGAAGCCCAAACGCCAATTTCGGACGAAGTGTACTACATCGTTCCGGGAAAATGTACCGAATGTAAAGGTTTTCATGACGAACCGCAATGTGCCGCGGTTTGTCCGGTTGACTGTTGTATTCCTGATGATAACCATGTGGAATCGGAAGAAACATTGCTGAACAGGCAAGCATTTTTGCACAACGAATAGATCCTTTAAATAGGGCAAAAAAAAATCCTGAGTTTTTTACTGACTCAGGATTTTTTTTGCTTTAAACTACTTTGGACTATTTCGCGATAATGTAAGTGGTAACGGTAATCGTATCGGTAGCCTCGTCGTAAGACTCTAAAATCATATTGCCATCAGAATTAAAGTGACCAAAAGAAGTCTTGTTTCCGGCTCTATAAATATAGTTGTTATTAGACGTTTTTCTTAATACGGCTGATTTTTTTCCATCGGGCATAAATACGGAATATCCTTTTTTGTCAGTAGACACCTGATATTTTGTACCGTCTAATTCGTAATATGCCGATCTGTCCACATCGATAACTTTGGTTACTCCGTCTGCGGTGATTTTAGTGGTCGCTGTTACTTCAACAGGGCTTTCCTTTATGTCTTTATTTAAGACATTTGAATTGGCATCGTTTAATTGTAAGTTTTGAACTTCTTCTACTTCCTTAGTTTCGACTAATTTTTTTTCCCCTTGGGAATCTTTGATTGTCGTAATATTGGTTTTGACTTCCGTTTTTACATTCTTGTTTTGCGCTTGGATATTAATAGAGAATAAAAAAGCGGCCATTCCTAAAACTATAATTTTCATAATATTTGATTTTAAAGATTTATATCACAAATTTACAATTATAGTGCGTTTGACTTATTACATAATTGTCGATAAAAATTGTATTATTCACACTAAAAAAAAGCGGATTCATTTCATTTTGCTTTACAAGGGTTTCTTTTTTGCCGCAATGACGTAGGTGTCATATGCGTAGGTTTTTCTGTCTATGGTTTTTATGATTTCAAAATTATTTAAATATAAAAACAATTGCATTTCATTTAGTGTGAAGACGCGCACGGTGGAAAAATCATCGGCAATCAGGTTTTTTTCGCCATTTATTATTGTGTAGTATTTTGCATTCCATTCCAGCATGAAATTGTCCAAAGAAGTCGTTTCCCAGTTGCTTTCCCTTATGTAGTTCATCCCGTCATGTTCTGCTTGATGAATGATTTTTTGATTTTCATTTATAAATGGTATAAAGCGATTGGCGTCTATAAAATCGAATACAATTATACCTTGCTCCGTAATATTATTGTATAAGGAAGCAAAAGTTTCATTGAGGTCCTCATTCGTCGTTAAATAACTCGTGGATCTACCTGTGATGATAATGGAGTCCACCTGCTTTTCAAGATTGAAGTCCCGCATGTCCCCTTGAATGAAGATGCAATTTTCATTTCTTTCTCGGGCAATGGCAAGCATACTTTCACTGTAGTCCAGTCCTGTGTAATCTTGATCGTTTTCATTGAAACGTTTGGCCAGATTGCCTGTTCCACTTCCTATTTCCAGAGTGGTCTTGCAGTTGTTTGCTTTGATAATGGTATTGTAAAAGGTGTACTCTTCATCATAATTAACAAATGTTTGATACATGGCATCATAGATTGCCGCCATTTTTCCTTCATAGAGAGTTGCCATAATTTTGCCGATTAGGTAAACATTAGCTTAAACCGCATTGTGATTGTAAAATACGCCTTCGGACAATGACAATAGTTTTTAAACGATATATAAATTTATGAAAAAATAGCATATAAAAAAAAGGGCTACCCGATGGATAGCCCTTTTCAGTATTATTTGATAATCGAATTAGAATTTATAGTTCAATGATAAATTGAACATAGTTCCTAATTGGCTAAAGTGAAAACCGTCATAAGTCATTTGAGAATAACGTTGGTTGAAAGTAATCAAGTTAGATTGGTTTTTTACTTGAGCGGCATCGTTTAACAGTGCTGTACCAGCTGCATTTTCTGCTTTGAATTCCCATTCTGGTAATACGTTCAATAAATTGTTCACATTCAAAGACAATGTTAATTTCTCTGTTGCAGAGAATGTAACTCCTAAATCTGTAACAATTTTAGGGATAAATTCAGTTCTTAAGTTAGAATCTAAACCAGCTTGTTTAAAGGTTGTTTTACCAAAATAGGTGTTGTTAAGAGAGAAACCGAATTTCCCTAGGTCATAATTAGCTCCTAAGATCCATTTTGTGTTTGGTCTAGAAGTAAACATTAAAGCGTCAAGTGTTTCGCTAAAGTTACCACTTCTTACTGGAGAGATTCTTTCGTTGTCTATTGTAACGTTTCCAGAAAGGTTGAAACCTAATGTACCTTCTCCTACAAGAATATTACTATAGTTTGCAACAAAATCTAAACCTGAAGTTCTTGAGTCAAATGAGTTTTCAAACCAGGCTACATCTCCGTAATCTGTTGATACAATGTCTCCCAATAGAATTCTGTCTTCTACCTTGATGTTGTAATAATCTATGGTGAAATTAAAGTTTCTTGAAGGTTTAGCACCAATACCTATTGTAATATTAGTGGATTTTTCAGCATCTAATTTAGGCACGCCTATTAAACGAGCTTGTGGAGAAACGTTATTTATAATTCCACTAACTTGAATTCCTTCCCCTGCAACGAATGAATATTGTGATTTTTGAGTGTAAATTTGGTGCAAAGTAGGAGCTCTGAAACCTGTTGAAACAGAACCTCTTAATGTTACTTTGTCGTCTGCAAATTTATATCTAGAGCTCAATTTCCAAACTGTAGCATCACCAAAATCACTGTAATCTTCATAACGAAGGGTACCGTTTATTAAGAAATCTTCAGTAATATCATAGGCAAGGTCAAAATAAGCTCCTAAGTTATAGCGGTTCCATTTTCCTGAATTTTCAGGTCTGTTACCGGCAAATGAATCGGCTCCTTGGCCATCCCAAGACGCTTTGTCCCCTTCAATAACTTCAAAGGTTTCTGTTCTGATTTCAGATCCAAAACCAATACTGATTTTATCAGACAAAATCTTAGAGATGTCTAAATTCCCTACAACATGGTTGAAAGAAGTTCCTCCTGGTTTAAAAGTGATTGGACTGTTTTCTAAATAAACGTTATTACCATTTTCATCTTGTATGTCAGATCTATTATGAGAGTTTTCTACTGAGTAAGTTTGCGTGTTTCCGCCAACTGTTACACTGGCGTCAGTATTCCAACCGTTCTTAACAGCTTTGTAACCTAATGTCCCATTGTAGTCATTCAAATCCCCTGTAAAAGTAGGTACATAACCAACATATGAAGCGGCAGTACCGTCTCCAAAGAAATCTTTTAAATATGGATAGTCAGATAACATTCTCCAGTAAGGAGTTCTGTAGTTGGCAAATGAGTTTACTTTTTTGTAAACATAAGCTGCATTGTAATACAGTTGCGTTTCTTCAGATAAATCAAATGCACCATTCACTAAAAATTTAGCAGCGGCAGTTTCAGGGGAACCATTTATGTTTCCCGCATCCGGTTTTTTTGCTAAGAAAGCTTGTACATCAGCTAGATCAGCACCAAAATCAGAAGCTTCTCCCGCCGCATCAACCGTCCCAGGTCTGTTTGCTTGAGCAACTTTAGAGAAATCTACGGTATAGTTAACAAAACCTTTACCGTCGCCCACTTCAGAACCATTGTTAAGACTTACTCCCAACATTTCACCGTCACCTTCAGCAGTGATACCGCTTCTTACAGTTACTGCGCCGCCGTTAGTATTTTTCTTCAAGATGATATTCATTACCCCAGCAATTGCATCAGAACCGTATTGAGCCGAAGCACCATCACGAAGTATCTCTACTCTTTCGATTGCATCAGTAGGAATAGCTGAGATATCAGCTCCTGTTTCACCACGTCCTGGAGACGTTTGAACATAAAGCAATGAGCTTAAGTTTTTACGTTTACCGTTGATAAGGATCAAGGTTCTACTTGGTCCCATGTTTCTGATTTCATAAGGATCCAGTAAAGAAGTCGCATCGTTTACCGGTGTTTGTACCGTGTTAAAAGAAGGGATTTTGTACTGTAATGCCTTGTCAAAACTAGCTTGTCCTGTAGAAGCTAAATCTTTTGAAGAAATAACATCAATAGGGAGTGCAGTAGTTGTGTTGCTTCTTGGAGCTGTTCTAGATCCAGTAACTACAATTTCCTGTAAGGCTTGTCCGCCTTCTTCAGATAGGACTACATCGATTCTGTCACTTGTGGCCGCTTTTTCCACTTTAGCGAAACCGATATAACTAAAGACTATAGTTGCTCCTTCGCTAACTCTTATTTTATACGCTCCGTCAAAATCAGTAGATACACCATTACTGGTTCCTTTTTCGACGATGTTAACACCTGGAAGCGCTGCACCGGTGTTATCCTTTACCACTCCAGAGATTTCTTTTTGGGCAAAAAGAAAACTGACGTTTAGAAGTAAGAATAATAATGTGATTTTTTTCATAATTAAATTGAATTTTGGTTTTTGTTTAGTTTAATTTGTCCTGCAATATAGAATTTTTTAACAAAACATTAGGATTGGCATTGTGTTTTTTTATAAAAAACTTATCAAACAAGCATAAATATCAGGTTTATACTTATTGAGCATCTTTTATACCTTATATTTGCAAAATTTTATAGTAAACATTAAAAACATATAGCGGTCAAATGCTGTCTGTAAACATAAATATCATGAAAGCAGGAATTGTAGGGTTACCAAATGTTGGAAAATCAACATTGTTCAATTGTTTATCAAACGCCAAAGCGCAAAGTGCCAACTTTCCATTTTGTACAATAGAACCTAATATAGGAGTTGTAAACGTTCCTGATCCGAGAATTGAAAAATTGGAGGAATTAGTAAAACCAGAACGTGTTCAAATGGCAACTGTTGATATCGTAGATATTGCAGGTTTAGTTAAAGGAGCAAGTAAAGGCGAGGGTTTGGGAAACCAGTTTCTTGGAAACATTAGGGAATGTAACGCAATTATTCATGTATTGCGTTGTTTTGATAATGATAATATAGTACACGTTGACGGTAATGTAAACCCAATTCGTGACAAAGAGACCATTGATATCGAATTGCAATTAAAAGATTTGGATACGGTAGAAAAACGCCTTGAAAAGGTAAATCGTGCAGCTAAAACTGGAAATAAAGAAGCGCAAACCGAAAAAGCGCTTTTGGACAGAATTAGAGAAACTTTGCTTCAGGCAAAATCAGCCAGAACTATAACTCCACAGAGCAATGATGAGGAAGTATTGATGGAGAGTTTTCAATTGATCACAGCAAAACCGGTGTTGTATGTTTGTAATGTAGATGAGAATTCAGCGGTTAGCGGAAATAAATATGTAGATCAAGTTCGTAAATTGGTTAAGGATGAAGATGCAGAGGTTATTATACTTTCTGTTGGTGCAGAAGCTGATATTACTGAATTGGAAAGCTACGAAGAACGTCAGGTTTTCCTAGAAGATATGGGATTAACTGAGCCAGGTGCTTCAGTTTTGATTCGCGCGGCATACAAATTATTGAAGCAACAAACTTACTTTACCGCTGGAGTAAAAGAAGTACGTGCTTGGACAATCGATATTGGATCAACGGCACCGCAAGCAGCCGGAGTAATTCACACCGATTTCGAAAAAGGATTCATCCGTGCAGAGGTAATTTCATATGAGGATTTCGTTCAATATGGTTCCGAAGCGAAATGTAAAGAGGCAGGGAAATTCAAAGTGGAAGGAAAAGAATATGTAGTTAAAGACGGAGACGTTATGCACTTCAGATTTAACGTATAGTTTCCAAAGAAAACAGAGAAAAGGACAAAGAAAATAGAAATAAACCTGCAAGAGTCATTTTTGCAGGTCTATTTTTTTAGGTCGTTCCCGAGAATTAGAATCGTGTTAAATTTGCGTTTTGGTTTCGTTTTGAACGTATTTCGATTTTTATTACTTTAGTGAAAATTTAATACAATGAAAATAATCGCATTTGGAGCCAGTCCAAGCAAACATTCCATTAATAAAAAGTTAGCGACTTATGCTGCTCATTTATTTAAGAATGCCGAAGTGGAAGTGCTGGATTTGAATGATTACCAAATGCTTATCTTTAGTGTGGATATAGAAAAGGAAGTAGGGCATCACCCAATGGCGCAAGCATTTTTGGATAAAATTGCCAGTGCCGATATTCTGGTGGTTTCATTGGCGGAAAACAATTCCAATTACTCGGCGGCTTTCAAAAACATTTTTGACTGGTGTTCCCGTATTAAGGGGAAAGTTTTTCAGGACAAACCCATGCTGCTCATGGCCGCTTCCGATGGCAAAAGGGGAGGCGCAAATGTTCTTGAAATTGCCAAAAAAGCATTCCCATGGTATGGCGGGAATATCAAGGCGACATTTTCATTTCCTAGTTTTTACGATAATTTTGATCTGCTAAACAACAGGATTTCTAATCCAGAATTAGACGATCAACTAAGAAAAATAATAGCGAATTTCTAATTTTTTCAATTTTGCATCCTTGAAATCCTACATTTAAAAAATGTCAATATCATTCTTGATAACTTTGATCGCATCCACTTTTAATTTTTATCAATTTATACTACATTAGCAGCAAAACGTTAAAATTCAAAATGTCAGATCAAAATCAATATACCGAAGACAATATTCGTTCGCTCGACTGGAAAGAACACATTCGTATGCGTCCCGGTATGTATATTGGGAAATTGGGTGATGGTTCATCACCTGATGATGGTATCTATATCCTTCTGAAAGAGGTGCTGGACAACTGTATCGATGAATTCGTTATGGGTGCCGGTAAAACGATCGAAGTGACCATTAAAGATAAAACGGTAACCGTAAGGGATTATGGCCGCGGAATTCCGCTAGGGAAAGTGATTGACGTGGTTTCTAAAATGAATACAGGTGGTAAGTATGATTCCTTGGCTTTCAAGAAATCGGTTGGTTTGAACGGAGTGGGAACCAAAGCCGTAAATGCTTTGTCAAATTATTTCCGGGTGGAATCTGTTCGGGACGAGAAACAAAAGGCCGCAGAATTTTCTGCAGGTAACTTAGTTCTCGAAGAAGACATAATTGATACCACCAAACGAAAGGGGACCAAAGTGACTTTTATTCCGGATGAAGCGATTTTTAAAAATTACAAATTCCGGTACGAGTATGTAATTAAAATGCTGAAGAACTATTGTTACCTAAATAATGGATTAACCATATTATTCAATGGCGAAAAGTATTTCTCTGAAAATGGATTGAAAGATTTATTGGAGGAAACGATTAGCGCTGAAGATTTAGAATATCCGATAATTCACTTGAAAGGTGAGGATATCGAAATTGCTTTGACACACAGCAAAACGCAATATAGCGAAGAATACCATTCCTTTGTAAACGGACAAAACACGACCCAAGGAGGAACGCATTTGGCGGCTTATCGCGAAGCGATAGTAAAAACCATTAGGGAGTTTTACAACAAAAGTTTCGAAGCTTCTGACGTGCGAAAATCTATAGTTACGGCTATAAGCATCAAAGTTATGGAACCTGTTTTTGAGTCGCAAACAAAAACCAAATTGGGTTCGACAGATATGGGTTCTGAACCGGGAATGCCATCAGTGCGAACTTTTGTAAATGATTTTGTAAAAACCAAATTAGATAATTATCTGCACAAGAATTCTGCAACAGCGGATGCATTATTGCGAAAAATTCTTCAAGCCGAAAGAGAGCGAAAGGAATTATCGGGCATCAGAAAATTAGCGACTGATCGCGCCAAAAAAGCCAATCTACACAATAAAAAATTAAGGGATTGCCGTGCCCATCTTCCAGATACCAAAAATCCAAGAAATCTGGAGAGCACCCTTTTTATCACCGAGGGTGATTCGGCTTCCGGTTCCATCACGAAATCGCGGGACGTAAATACGCAGGCTGTTTTTAGTTTGCGTGGAAAGCCGTTAAACTCCTACGGAATGAGCAAGAAAATTGTTTATGAAAATGAGGAGTTTAATTTGTTGCAAGCGGCATTGGATATTGAGGATGGTTTGGAAAAATTGCGTTACAATAATATTGTTATCGCAACGGATGCCGACGTCGATGGAATGCACATCAGATTGTTGCTGATTACATTTTTCCTTCAGTTTTTTCCCGAATTGATAAAAGAAGGACATTTATACATATTGCAAACACCACTTTTTAGGGTTAGAAACAAAAAAGAAACGATCTATTGTTATTCTGACGACGAAAGAAAAGCAGCTATTGAAAAATTGAAACCAAAACCGGAAATCACCCGATTTAAAGGATTAGGGGAAATATCCCCTGACGAATTTCAGTTTTTTATTGGCGAGGACATTCGATTAGATCCAATAATGATGGACAAAAACACTTCTGTAGAGCAATTGTTGTCTTTCTATATGGGAAAAAATACACCAGATCGCCAAGAGTTCATTATTAAGAACTTGAAAGTGGAATTGGATGTGGCTGAAGCAGTATAATAAATAGTATTAAGTTGATAAGAGAAGTTCTTATACAATCCAAAAAAGATACATGGACGAAGAAGAAAATATAAATCCGGAAGGGCAACAAGAAGAAAAAAAGCCTGAAGGACATTTTTACGATAACCAAGAAGATGAGCACGACACCATAACCAAAGTTACAGGAATGTACAAAGACTGGTTTTTGGACTATGCCTCTTATGTTATTTTGGAGCGTGCGGTTCCCGCAATCGAAGACGGTTTCAAGCCCGTTCAACGCAGAATCATGCACTCGCTTAAGGAGCTAGATGACGGCCGTTACAATAAGGTAGCGAATGTCGTGGGACACACCATGCAGTATCATCCTCACGGTGATGCCAGTATTGGTGATGCGATGGTCCAAATTGGCCAAAAAGAATTACTGATTGACTGCCAAGGAAACTGGGGGAACATCCTTACCGGTGACAGCGCAGCGGCTTCCCGTTACATTGAAGCGCGTTTGTCTAAATTTGCCTTGGAAGTTTTATACAGCCCAAAAATTACCGATTGGGGAGTGTCCTATGACGGACGCCGGGCGGAACCGAATAATCTACCCGTAAAATTCCCATTATTGTTAGCCTCCGGGGCGGAGGGAATTGCAGTGGGACTTTCCACGAAAGTGTTGCCCCATAATTTTAACGAACTCATTGATGCATCGATAAAAATTCTGAAAGGGAAACCGTTCACGATTTATCCTGATTTCATGACGCAAGGTATTGCCGATGTATCCAATTATAGTGACGGTTTGCGAGGTGGCCGTGTACGAGTACGCGCCAAAATAGGGCAGTTGGACAAAAACACCCTAGTGATTACCCAAATTCCATTTTCTACCAATACGACTACTTTGATCGACAGCATTTTGAAAGCGAACGAGAAAGGGAAAATCAAGATTAAAAAAATTGAAGACAATACCGCAGCCAATGTTGAGATCTTAATCCATCTTTTTCCGGGCGTTTCTCCGGATAAAACGATTGATGCCTTGTTTGCCTTTACGGCCTGCGAAACATCCGTGGCGCCATTAGGCTGTGTGATCGAAGACAATAAGCCTCTGTTTATTGGTGTTTCGGATATGCTGAAAATTTCGACAAACAGAACGGTTCAACTCTTAAAAAGCGAACTCGAAATTCAACTGGGTGAACTCGAAGAGCAATGGCATTTCTTGTCGTTAGAACGCATTTTTATCGAAAACAAAATCTACCGCGATATTGAGGAGCAAACCACTCGGGAAGCTGTTATACAGGCGGTTGATGATGGATTGAAACCACATATTAAACATTTAAAACGTGCCATTACTGAAGAGGATATCCTGCGTTTATTGGATATACGAATCATGCGTATCTCTAAATTTGACAGCAACAAAGCCCAAGACAAAATTGAAGCTTTGGAAGGGAATATTGAGCAAGTTAAACACGACCTAGAGCATCTGATCGATTTCGCCATCGCCTATTTTGCCAAACTGAAAGAGAAATACGGAAAAGGGCGCGAACGCCAAACCGAACTCCGTATTTTTGATGATATTGAAGCCACCAAAGTAGTTCTAAGAAATACAAAACTATATGTAAATAGAGAAGAAGGATTTGTGGGTACGAGTTTGAAGAAAGACGAATACGTAACGGATTGCTCTGACATTGATGACGTGATCGTTTTCCTTCGAGACGGAAATATGATGGTGACCAAAGTGGATGCCAAAACCTTCGTGGGAAAAGACATAATTCATGTCGCCATTTTTGACAAAAGTGATAAGCGTACCATTTACAACGTGATTTATCGCGACGGTAAATCGGGACCTTCTTACATCAAACGATTTAACGTTTCGGGTGTAACCAGGGACAAATTGTACGATTTGACCAATGGCACCAAGGGCTCGCAAATACTTTATTTCACCTGTAATCCAAACGGGGAAGCCGAAGTAATTACAATAATATTGCGTCAGGTGGGGACCATCAAGAAATTAAAATACGACATCGACTTTGCAAGCTTGGCCATTAAAGGACGCGCTTCCAAAGGGAATTTGGTTTCCAAATACCCGATCAAGAAAATCGAAATAAAAGAAAAAGGAATTTCCACTTTGTTGCCAAGAAAAGTGTGGTATGATGATACCGTACAGCGATTGAACGTTGATGGAAGAGGGGAACTGTTGGGCGAATTCAGGCCAAGCGATAAAATTTTGATCATCCAGCAATCAGGGAAACTGAAAGTGGTTACACCCGAATTGTCTACGCATTTTGACGAAGACATGGTGGTGTTGGAAAAATGGGTTCCCAAGAAACCAATATCTGCCATTTACTACGATGGGGAAAAAGGACGCTATTATGTTAAGCGTTTCTTGGTGGAAACCGAGAATAAAGAAGAGAGCTTTATCACGGAACATCCAAATTCACAGTTGGAAATAGTGTCAACCGATTATCGCCCTGTGGCCGAATTGATTTTTCCGAAGATTAAGGGCGTGCAAAAAGAAAGCATGACCATCGATATAGAAGATTTTATTGCCGTAAAAGGATTTAAAGCGATGGGCAATCAACTGACTACCGATAAGCTTAAGCAGGTGAATCTTTTGGAACCCTTGCCGTATGAAGCGCCGGAAGAAGTCATTCCCGAGGAGTTAGAGGTGAAAGGAGAAACCAATGCCGACGACACACAAGTTCAGCTAGACGATGATGGCCAGATAACCTTGTCACTAGATTAAATAAAAAAAGCTTCCGCAATGTGGAAGCTTTTTTTATTTGCTGTTATAATTTGTTACTATTTTTTCTTTTTAGAAGCTTTCATGTTCAACACTTCAACAAACAAGGAGAACGAAATGGCAAAATAAAGGTATCCTTTCGGAACCGGTGTCACATGGCTGCCAAAGATAAGCGCGTTAGATAAATGAGCGCTTTCGGTAAGCAGCATCATTCCAATTAAAATCAAAAAGGAAAGCCCCAAAATTTGAATTGAAGGATGCTTGTTCACAAAATTCCCCACGGGAACGGCAAACTGCATCATTATTATAACAGAAATCACCACGGCCGTAATCATAATGTATAATGCGCCTTCAACACCATTAGTCATTCCTACAGCGGTAAGGATACTGTCAAAAGAAAAAACCAAATCAATCATTATTATTTGCAATAATACATTCTGGAATGATTTTGTGGCGGCTTTTCCGAGTTCTTTTTCTTCATGCCCTTTTTCGTCTACTTTTTCGCGTATTTCATTGGTGCTTTTATAGATAAGGAATAGTCCTCCCAAGAGCAGAATGATACTTTGTCCCGTTATTCCGGCGGAGAACCAACTCAGGTCAACGCTAAACCAAGGTTCTTTCATTTGAATCAACAAGTTAATTCCAAACAAAAGAGCAATTCTCATGAACATGGCCAAAAACATTCCTATTTTGGTCGCTTTTTTGCGGCTTTCCGGAGGAAGTTTACCCGTTGCAATCGAGATGAAAATAATGTTGTCGATACCCAGAACAATTTCCAGGAAGGTTAATGTTAACAAGGCGATCCATGCGTCAGGATTTAAAAATACTTCCATTTCAGTAAGGTATGAATTTGTTAATTATTGGTTTGAAGGTAATGCGGAATAGTTCTCTTTAATCTTCGAGTTTTGTTACAGTACCTTTTTGCTTTTGCGCGACTCCTACCATTCCAAATTCAAAGGTATAAGTATTTCCTGACGTTGACAAAATTTTCATGTCGATTGCCTTTTCTTCCGCCATGTTTTTCGGATGCATTTTTTTCAAGATATACTCGCAATCATTTACCCATCGTATCGAAGCCGTATCGGTTTTGCCCTCAAAAGTTTCAATTTCGATGCTGTCGTTTCGCATAAACAATGTTGTCTTTTTAACTCCGTCCACCTCGTAGTCAAAACGGAATTTGCCGGTTTTAAAATCTTTGCAGTTGTGTTCCACATTGTAGCAAGACACAATAGAAAGGAGTAGTGGGAGTAGTAGTGTTTTTTTCATTTTTTTTTTTGGAGCTTAATCCTGCTATTCGTTTCAATCTTTCCGGTGCTGAAAAATCAGCCCAGAAAAGGATTTCCACTGCTATCAGGGCTAGTATATAAGTGTTGGATTAATTATTGAGGTTTTTTAATTCGTCATCGGTAAAGTTCTTGATGCTTTTTTCCTGCGCAAACTTCCCGGCATTATAACTGATGGATTTGTTTTTGGGAATTGATAAGCTTTCCCAACTTTCGTCTTTCAGTTGTTTGGCATAAAACACTATTTGACCAACGTGATAGGAGTAATGCGCCAGTTGTCTGTTGATGGCCTCAATTACACTGTGCCCTTCGTTTCGTATGTAGATAATATCCGAAAGTTGTTGCGGCTGTAAGCTATTCAAAGCGTCAAATAAACAATCCCAACCTTTGTTCCATGCCAACAGAATCGACTCTTTAGTCTCCAAATCATTATCAAATTCGGCATCGCGATTCCGCCATTCTTTTTCGCCATCGGTAGTCATGAAATCAGTCCATCGGGACAGCATGTTTCCCGATAGGTGTTTCACTATGGCCGCAATACTATTGGAGTCTTGATTTGGGAAGATAAACAGCTGCTCCGGAGCCAATTGCTCCATTGCTTTTTCGCTTAATGTTTTGTAATACAGAAATTGCTTTTTTGCGCTTTCAAGATACAAGATGTTCGCTTCCATAATTACTGAATTTTAATATCATATTTGTCCAAAAGCCCCGGTATTCCTTGGGTCGAAAAGCGGGCTTTTTTCATCGGGTTATATTCCGGGTCAATTTTATAGTTGTAGGCCGTCAAGAAATCGACTTCCTTTAGCTGAGTGTCATTAAAAATGGCAGCGTCTAAATTACAGTTGTCAAAAACCGATTGGGTAAGGTTGGTTCCTATGAAACTAACCGCTTTCATCGAACAGTTGTTGAACTTTGTTTTGAGCATTTTCTTGTTGGCAAAGGAAGAGTAATCCAGAACGCAATCCTGAAAATTCACGCCAAACAGGAAATCGGTGCAACTCTGAAATTGGATTCCCAATAATTTGCAGTTGGTAAAATTGACCGTTTTTAAGCTCGTGCCAAGCAATTGTGTCATCGAAAGATTGCAATCGATGAACTCGCAGTCCATAAAGGTATTGTTAGAGAAATCACTGTTAGAGAAGTCACAGTTTTTAAATATGCAATCCTCGAACTCCCTATTGTTTACTTTCTTGTTTATGAAAGCGATTTTTTCAAATGTCTTTTGAATGTGGATAAGGTCTTCCATCAGTCGTTAAATAAACTTTTCATAATCGTTTTCAGTCCCAAATACATTAGATACATGGCGCCTAAACAAGCGATGATTCCGATTGCCAAAACCAGATAATGCCATACGTTTTGCTTATTCATAAAAGCATTATAAATCAATGAAGGACCAATAAACATCAAAGGCAATGCTCCTGATAAGTATTTGATTCCCTTGGATAATATGTTTTTATTTGTTGGCATTGTTTTTTTGTTTCAGGTTTAAAGTTTCAGGTTATTCTGATTACGAAAAACAGTTTATTGCTTACTATTATAAGTGTCAACCGCTTTTCTGACGCTCCCATGTTTGCTTAATAATTCAGAGCCTTCCTCGTAGCTTACGGGAATTTCTCCCATAATCATTTTTATTCCGCGATCAACCAGTTTGCTGTTGCTCAGTTGCATGTCGACCATTTTGTTCCCTTTTACTTTGCCCAACTGAATCATGGTGGCGGTCGAAATCATATTGAGAACCAATTTTTGGGCCGTTCCCGCTTTCATTCTGGAGCTTCCTGTAACAAATTCGGGACCCACGACCACGTCGATGGGAAACTGTGCGGTTTTCGAAAGGGGACTTTCTGCATTGCAAGAAATGCTTCCCGTTATAATGTTGTTTTCATTGCAAGTTTGCAGTCCGCCGATAACGTAGGGTGTCGTTCCCGAGGCTGCAATTCCTACTACGACGTCATTCTCGTTTATATGGTATTCCATTAAATCTTTCCAAGCTTGAGTGGCGTTGTCTTCTGCATTTTCCACCGCTCTGCGAATCGCCGTGTCTCCACCGGCAATAATGCCAACAACCATGTCGAAGGGCACGCCAAAAGTTGGCGGGCACTCTGACGCATCCACAACTCCCAATCTTCCTGAAGTTCCGGCGCCAATGTAAAATAGTCTACCTCCCGATTTCATTTTGGCGACGATTTGTGTCACCAAATTTTCAATTTGCGGCAGGGCTTTTTCAACGGCAAAAGGCACTGTTTTGTCTTCCTGATTGATGTTAGTCAACAATTCGGTAACAGACATTTTTTCCAGATGTTCGTATTTTGAGGATTGTTCTGTGGTTTTTGTAAAGGTCATTTCTTTTTGTAATTGGACAACCCCAAAAATAACCTTTTTTATCGCAATGACATAAAAATTTTTGCTTTAAAACTGTAATACTGAACATTCAATATTGGTTTTTTCTTGTCAAAAAAAAGGGGGATAAGTAGATTTCTAAAAACTTTGAATATTCAGTTTTGAAAAACGAATTTTGAAGTTTTCAACTATTGCGTGAGGGATAGAAGCGTAAATCCTTTTTATTTTTTTAGATAAAAAGATTGAAGCGCATAGCCCGACGATGCTGGAACGGTAGTGGAAGCGTGGTCACGCCCAAAATCATATAAAATAGGCCAATACTATCCCCAAAATAATCATCGAAACTTTGGCGATATTGAACTTGTGTCCTTCACTGCTTTCAAAAATAATCGTAGATGAGATATGGAATAATATTCCGATGACGACGGCGGTGATTTCGGTATAATAGGCATTAAGTATGGGTAAATAACCGGAGGCAAAGGTTCCTAGTGGCGTCATTATCGCAAAGGTGATCATGAAGCCAAAAATGGCTTTTTTATTCAAATGGGAATTAAGGAAAAAAGTGGTCAGGATAATGGCTATAGGTAAGTGATGGATGGCAATTCCTATGGCCAAACCATGATGATGTCCTACAGGAAATCCTTCTAAAAATGCGTGAATGCAAAGGCTGATGAACAACAACCAAGGGATGTGAGACATATTGATGTGCCCGTGTACATGACCGTGTTCAGCCCCTTTGGAGAAGAATTCCAATATGATTTGGAACAGAATCCCCAACATGATAAAGATGCCAATGTTGCTATTTTTGCTCTCGTAAACGTCAGGTATCAGGTGCATCACGGTCAGCGAAAGTAAAAATGAACCGCTGAACGCCAACAATAATTTGAGGTTTGTTTTGTTTTGTGGTTTTAGCACCAAGGCGACAACATATCCTATTAGTACGGAAAGTAAGGGTAAAAGATAATTCATGTTTTTGCTTAACCGTTTATTTGTTTAACCGTTTATTTGTTTTTCGATTAACCGAATATACGATTAACCTAAAACTCATCAGCTATTTAAAAATCATAATTAATCTTTCGCTTTCCGTTTTGTGGAATTTTTTCAATTTGTAATCTCCAAAAATGTCCAACAAGTAAATCCCGGCTTCCTCCATTAAGGCTTCGAAATCTTGCAAGGTCAAGGCTTTTACCTTTTCAGTGAAATGAAATTTTTGCCCTTTGTCCTCAAAGTCGATTTCTTTAAAAATATGGCCGTCTTTCAGGTATCGTTTGATGTGAAATTCGATGTCGTCCACCTTTTTGATTTCCTCAGGAACCAATGTGTTTAGGACTTGGGTAACGTTCATAAAGTCAATCACGGCAAATCCATATTCGGATAAACTTTCTTTGATAGCTATTAAAGTGGTCAGATTGTCTTCGTCATTTTCGAAATAACCAAAACTGGTGAAAAGATTAAAAATGGCATCGTATTTTTCTTCAAATGGCTCGCGCATGTCGTGTACTTTGAAATGCAATGTTTCATTCGCGTTTCTAGTGGCTTCGGCTATGCTGTTTTCTGACAAATCAGCCCCCAACACATCAAACCCCAGTTGATTAAGGTAGATAGAGTGGCGCCCTTTTCCGCAGGCCAAATCGAGCACTTTTGCTTTTTCGGGCAGGTTAAGGTAGTGCGTTAGATTATCCATGAAAATCTGCGCTTCCCTGTAGTTGCGGTCTTTATAAAGGACATGGTAATATGGTGTGTCAAACCAAGAACTGAACCAAGTTTGAGCTGGTTGATCCTGATTTACTATCGTTGGTTTTTGTTCTTCAGACATTTATTCTTTTTCAATTTATTCTATCCGGCAAATTTAGTGTATTTTTGCTGAAAAATAACGAATACGGGGATATACAAGGACATTCTCGTAACAAATACTAAAATTTTTATTACAGGCAGAATTTTCTCTACAAAAGCCGCCTGTTATAATTGACACAAAAAGATGGAAAATAATTTTAAGATGGTTGCCAAAACCTTTTTTGGTTTTGAAGAAATATTGGCTAAGGAATTACTGATGTTGGGCGCACAAGACGTGGAACAAGGGGTGAGAATGGTGAGTTTTAAAGGGGATAAAGGATTCATGTACAAAGCCAATCTGGCGTTGCGCACGGCTTTGAAAATATTGAAACCCATTTATTTCTTTAAGGCAAACAACGAACAGGCTTTATATAAAGGAATATCCGGTGTAAACTGGTCACGATACATCAATGCCAATCAGACTTTTGTGATTGACGCCACTGTTCACTCAGACAGTTTCAACCACTCTGAATTCGTTTCACAGAAATGTAAGGATGCCATTGTGGATCAGTTCAGAGAAAGAACGGGACAACGTCCAAGTATTGATAAGATACACCCTGATTTAAGAATCAACATTCATATTGACAGAGACCAAGTTTCAGTTGCATTAGATACCTCAGGGAATTCATTGCACCAACGTGGCTACAGAACGGCAACGAATATTGCACCGATAAACGAAGTCTTGGCGGCGGGAGTGCTGTTGCTTTCGGGTTGGGACGGACAAGGCGATTTCTTGGATCCGATGTGTGGATCCGGTACTTTTCTTGCCGAAGCAGCTATGATTGCCTGTAACATTCCGGCGAACATCAACCGTAAGGAATTTGCATTCGAAAAATGGCACGATTGGGACAACGAATTGTTTGACAATATCACCGACAGTTTATTGAAAAAAGTGCGTGAATTTCATTACACGATAAAAGGTTTTGACAAGGCGCCATCTGCGGTAAGTAAAGCCAAGGACAATATCAAGAATGCCAATCTTGACGAATACATCACCATCGAGGAGCAAAATTTCTTTGACACCGAGAAAACCACCCAAGGGAAACTGCATGTGGTTTTCAATCCTCCTTACGATGAACGATTGGATATTCACATGGAAGAATTCTACAAAAATATTGGCGATACCCTTAAGAAAAATTACCCTGGGACTAACGCTTGGTTCATCACAGGAAATCTGGAAGCACTGAAATTTGTGGGATTAAAACCTTCAAGAAAAATCAAACTTTTTAATGCGAGTATCGAAGCCCGATTGGTAAAATACGAAATGTATGAAGGAAGCAAGAGAACTAAGTTTCAGGTAACTGAAGGGGATAGTGAAATAGAGAAAAAAGAGATTGAAGAAAAAAGAGAATAGAAAGAGTGGAAGTAGAAATAATTAGTACGTAAACATTTTTAAACTTAAACTTTTTAAATTTTAAACAAAAATTACAATGACAAAATTACAAGTAAGAGCGTTTCTATATCAATTGGGCTGTTTTGCCATATTATTCATATCAGCGCGCTATTTAGTGGAACGTTATACCGGTTTAACCGGATTTTGGGTTCCATTGACCGCATTTGTCGTAGGTACTCTATTATCACCAAAATTTCAGGCGGTAAAAACCCAAGACGGCGAAAGGCTGTACATGAAATGGATTTTTGCCAAAGGCGTGAAGGAAATAGGGTAGTCAGAGTAGTATAGAATTAAAAAAAGGAGCCAATTATAAATTTATAATTGGCTCCTTTTTTATATAGTACATTTTAGAAATTTACTTCGCTGGCTGTGGCTTGTTGGGAATGACAACTGCTTTTACTTTCTTTTTGTAGAGCGGGACGAAATAGGTAACCGTATAATTGAATCCTACGCCAAAATCACCATCATAGGTTCTGTTGAAACCCGGGATGTACAAATTATCGAAATTTCCCGGTTTCTTATTGGATACCAATCTATTCAAACGTAGGCTGAAACCCATGAATACGTTGTCAAACACTTTTGCTTTGACACCCGCAACGACTTCGATCCAGCTGGCGGTTAATCCATTGAATTTTTCTCCCGATGCAATTGCCGGCACTTCGCCAAAATAAGGATTGGCATTGTAAATTCTGTAACTGTTGAGTTCCTGATTGAACGTGCTGAAACCATAACGCAAACCAATTGAGATGATATTCTCCATGTCCAACCAGTTTTCGTAGGTATTGTAATCAAAACCTGCTTTTAGGTAAGAGCCTTTGGTGGTAAAATTCAATCGGTCGCCATCGGTGGTTTTATTTTCATTACCCAATTCGGCGGCCAAGAAATATTTTTTCGTCAACCTATAGTCTCCCACAAACTCGATTCCTTTGTAATCTTTGTCGTAAAGAGCGCGTGTCAGTTTATACAAATCGATTCCTACGCGCACTCCATAGCGATTTGTTTTTGCGGGAATGACAGCGTTTTGTTGCTCATCCGGCAGTTTTACGGTCTTCAAATTCCCGTTATCGGGAATTATAGCCTCTGTACCGGTGCTGTCAGCAACGTTTTTCAAGGTAGTGGTTTCTTGTGCTTCGACTAAAAACAAAGAAAAAATGAGGCATATACTAAAAAAATATTTCAAGGTGTGTTTCATTTTCATTGTCTATGATACTATTTTTAACCGAAATGTACTGAATCCATTTTAGGTCCGGAACCGCCGCATCTGAATGTGCATACGGAGCAATTGGGTCTAAAGTATAATTGGTTTTAAAGCCGCAAGCCCTAGAGACAAAAATGTTTTGTCGGGCGTAGTTGAATTTCAGTATGTCTTCGTTTACCAATGCGGGATTTGAATTCCCAAAGTTCAAAATAAAACTGAAAGTGGTGGTATCAGCATCCGTTTTTAACGGGATCGAAACGGTACTTCCGTTGATTAAAGTACTTCCTTTAAAGGAAACCCCTTCTGTCATTCCTTCCCCAATTATTTTTAAATTGGTCACGTTTTTCGGGACGGACGAATTGGTCACATCATAAAACGAAATCACCAGTCGAGGCGTGGTAACCGTATTGGCATCGCAAATGTCATCTTTCTCACAACTGGAGAAAGTGAATGCAATGGCAAATACTAAAAGAATTATTTTTTTCATAAAGTCGTTTTGTTCCCCCTTTGGGGGTTAGGGGGCTCTATCTCTTTTCGAGAAGAACAACATTCTCCACGTGATGTGTTTGCGGAAACATATCCACAGGGCGCACACGGGTCACTTTGTATTTTTCGTCCATCAGGGCCAAATCACGCGCTTGTGTGGCCGAGTTACAGCTTACATATACCACTTTCTCAGGAGCAATTTTCATGATTTGTTCAATCACGTCTTTGTGCATACCGTCTCTTGGTGGGTCTGTGATGATCACATCCGGATGTCCATGTTGTGCTATGAAACTATCGTTAAATACCACTTTCATGTCCCCCACGAAGAACTCGCAATTGGTAATTTCATTGCGTTCCGCATTCAGTTTCGCGTCTTTTATCGCTTCAGGAACGCTTTCTACACCAATCACCTTTTTTGCTTTTTTAGAGACAAATTGGGCAATGGTTCCAGTTCCGGTATACAAGTCATACACGATTTCGTTTCCGGTCAACCCGGCAAAATCGCGAGTTATTTTGTACAGCTCGTAGGCTTGGTCTGAATTGGTTTGGTAGAAAGACTTCGCATTAATGCTGAACTTCAAACCTTCCATTTCTTCCAGGATATAATCGCGTCCTTTGTATAGTTTGATATCTGTATCGTATAGTGTGTCATTCGCCTTACTGTTCACCACATATTGCAATGAAGTGATTTGGGGGAATTTCTCGTATAAATGATCCAAAATCAATTCCCTGTTAGCTTTATCGTTTTCAAAAAACTGGATCAACACCATGATTTCGCCAGTCGAAGAGGTACGCAACATCAGCGTTCTCAACAAACCGGAATGTTCTCTAGGGTTGAAAAAAGTCAGTCCGTTTGCATTGGCAAAATCCCTTACCTCGTTTCTGATCGCATTGGAGGGATCTTCCTGCAGGTGGCATTTGTTGATGTCCAGTATTTTGTCCCACATTTTCGGTATGTGAAAACCTAGTGCATTCCTGTTGCCTAAATCCATGGTGCTTCCTATTTCGGCTTCGGTCAACCATCGGCTGTTCGAAAACGAAAATTCCATTTTGTTTCTGTAGAAAAACTGTTTCTCGGAACCCAAAATCGGCTCAAATTCTGGCAGTTCCACTTTTCCGATTCGTTGCAAATGATTCAACACCTCGTTTTGCTTGTAATACAACTGTTGGCTGTATTTCATGTTCTGCCATTTGCAACCTCCGCAAACGCCAAAGTGCTCGCAAATAGGTTCGGTGCGATGTTCTGAATATTCATGAAAATGAACCGCCTTCCCTTCGTAATAGGATTTGCGTTTTTTAAAGGTTTGCACGTCAACCACGTCACCCGGAACCACGTTCGGGATAAACACTACTTTACCATCGGGCGCTTTCGCAACCGATACGCCTTTTGCACCTGCATCAAGGACTTTTATCTGATGAAAGACAACTTTGTCTGTATTTTTCTTTGCCATGGCGCAAAAATAAGCGTTTGTAAACTTTTATAAATTCAATTTGGCAAATATTTTCAAAAAGAACTGCTTTTTATTTGAGCCTAATCCCGCTTTGCGCTACAAAAACCCGCAATTCTGCAAGGGAACACTAAGCCACTAAAGGAGCTTTTTGGCTACCCTTTCCTTTGGAGAGGGGCTGGGGGAGAGGAGTCGCTCTTTACCGGCAAGAGTTCTAAAGCTTTCCGAACCGCAGGTTTTTCGCTGCAATCGGAGGCAGAAGTTTGGTGATTAAAATTGATTTTTTTGCCCTAATCCCGAAAAATCCCCTGCCAGATGCATTGTTGTCTGGCGTTCATGCGATTACCGAAATTTTGGAATAGTCAACTGGCCACCGATATTATAGTTAGTAAATTGGCTGAAATATCATAGTTTATATTAATTGTGCATTATTTTCATTTAATTATGTAACATTTAATCAGTATATTATTAATATATTTACAATATGTAAGCTATTAACATAATATTTGTAATTAACCAAAAACGTTTTAACATGAAAAAATCATTAAACATTAGCGCAATTTTCAAAAAGTCTTTACTATTATGTACTCTTTTGTTCTCCCAGAGTATTTTGTGGGCACAGGAAAAATCAATTGATGTAAATTTGAACGTGGATAAAGGAGGAAATGACTGGTACGCCGAACCATGGGTTATGGTAGTGGGTGGCGCCGTTTTTATAATAATAATTGTGGCTCTTTTAAGAGGTAAAAAGTAGTGACTAGTTACTCCTAATATTTGCTTATTAAGGGTTGCTAATTATGCGGCTGTAAATTGATCTTATAAAGCTCAAATTACAGCCGTTTTTCGATTGATGTCACAGCCCATACTGCATAGACAAGAGAATTCTTATAATAAAAGAACATTTTCACCAACTTAATTTATGGCCTTGAATTGTTTCATTTCTTGCAACGGTTCGATAGCATTGTAATCCTTCCACATCGTAGGGTCATAGGTTTTGATGGTAATAAATTTAAAGTCTTCCTCTTTAATTTTTTCAATTGCTGCAGCCGTTGTTTTAGAACGAGACATGTTGAGGAATTCTATTTTGGCGCGCACATTTGCCTCGATTTTTAAATCAAGTGCCAGCACGTCTTTTTCACTTTTGGTCAGTTCGATAAATTTCAATGGTCGGTTTAAATAAAAGTAATTTCCCTTTTCAATAGCGGCGTATTGCATGTAATAGCTGTCGTCTTCGGCTTTTTTCTTGTAGGTTATCGTTCCCTTGCTTACGTTCTCAGAAGCCTTAATTCCCAATAGTAACTTCATGTTGAAATTATTTAATTTCTCCCCTTCGTCTAAAACATAGTCTGCTCTCAGGATGGCATAATCCGATTCAGAAATATATAACTTACCCAAATATTTCGCCTTGCTTTTCCGAGGTTTAAAGCTCAATACATAAGCGAATTCATTGTCACTAGTGTAGGTTGCGCCTTCATAGGTATAGTCATATAAGTCTGTCTTTTTGATAAAATCCAGTTTTTTGCTATTTAGAAAATTAGCATCTGACAGAAAGGAATTCAAACTCGTTTTGGTGGCCGTTAACTGGCTAGTTATTTCTACATCAATACCTTTATTTTTCTTTTTATGAAAGTCTTTACGTAGCGAAATAGTGTCTCTTGACCCAAAAAGACCACTTTTTACACGGTAATATTTAGTTGAGTCTAAGTGTTGTAACATCATATTCATAGCTGTTTTTTCTAAATCATCTAGTGAACTAGAGCGGCCTTCATTTTTTAATACGGTGGCCTTAAGAACATCCAGTTTTGAGTTGAAAAGGAACTTGTCTCCTTTTTTGGTTTTCACCGAATAATAATTACAAAGGATATCAGTGAATTCCTGAGGTGGATGCGAAATTAATTGCTTAGAAAAAGTTTTCAAATCTGTATTGACTTTATTTAAAGCTTGTTTTGAAAATCCTGTCGACTTATTAATTTCCACATCAATTAATGAGGGTTTAAAGTTGTCTGATTTTCTATAAAAGAGCATTTCTTTTGAAGCTGTTTCGCCAGTTGCATAATTGCGAGCTAAGTTGGCTTTAACATTGGCCATAATCTCATAAGGATTTGGTTTTATGTTAGACACGGCAACATCACTAAGTTGAAAAACGCCTGCTGCCAGTTTAATATTGTAATCAAGTTTTTTCAATTCACTAACGGTCAACTGCCTATTAACAAAACCCAAATACGAAACGGTAAGTACCGTCTCATCGCGACTGTTGATTTCAGATAAAGTAAAATAACCTTCGGAATTGGAAACCAGATTTTCCGATTCGTTTACCTTAATGTTTGCATACGGGATACTTTCCCCAGTTTTGGAATCGATGATCTTTGCCGTTATGTTCTGGGCAACTGCTGATTGGAACAAGAACAGTATGAAAAAGGAATTAATCAATGATTGTCGCATGGGAACTATTGGATTTTTGATAAGACGAAATTATTTCGGTTTTGTTACAGCTTTTCGGTATGCTAACGGATTACCTGGATAGATAGCTCGTTTCGCATTATTTTTCCAGTGTCAATTTTCAATATAAAAGCCACAATAAACATTTTTTCTGATATCTGGAGAATCATAATGAGATGAAGATTTTTTGCGATAATGGTAAGTGAAAATAGTCAATAAAATGATTATTTACGTTTCTTTCAAAACTAAATTTTAAAACTGCCATTATTCTAAATACATTTACGGTTCTATAATTAGCTATCATTTCAATGAAAAAACTACTATTTATTGCGCTTTTGGTAGTCACTACAAGCGTATTTGCACAAGACAACAGTCCGAGCACTGTTGGCGAAAATTACACCAAGAAAGAAGTGCAAATAAAAATGCGTGATGGCGCTACCTTATTTACCGCCATTTACACGCCAAAAGACCATTCTAAAAAATACCCAATCATTATGCAACGCACGCCCTACAGCTGCGCGCCTTATGGGGAAACGGAGTTCAAAAAGAGCATCGGTCCCAGCGAAACTATGATGAAAGAAGGCTACATCATCGTGTACCAAGACGTTCGTGGGCGCTGGATGAGCGATGGTTTGTATGACAACATGCGCGCATTTATACCCAATAAAAAAGGGAAAAACCAAGTTGATGAAGCATCGGACACCTATGACACCATTGAGTGGTTGGTGAAAAATGTGGCTAACAATAACGGGAATGTGGGCGTTTGGGGGATTTCTTATCCTGGTTTTTATTCCACCTATTCGTTGTTGAGCAATCATCCTGCTTTAAAAGCGGTTTCGCCTCAGGCTTGTATCAGTGACTTCTTTGGGGATGATTTTCACCACAATGGTGCCTATTTGTTGAGTTACTGGAAAGCGACGCCTTTATTTGGTATTCAAAAAGCGGCACCAACCACTAAAGCTTGGTACCAATTCCCAGATTTAGGGACTAAGGATGACTACCAGTTTTTTCTGGATGCAGGGCCTTTGTCTAATTTGGATAAATATTACGGTAAAGACAATGAATTTTGGCAACAGCTAAAAGACCATCCTAATTATGATGATTTCTGGCAAAAACGTGGAATTTTACAACATTTGAAAGATATCAAGCCTGCGGTAATGACTGTAGGAGGTTGGTTTGACGCCGAGGATTTATACGGTCCGTTGAATACCTACCAGACCATCGAGAAAAGCAGCAAAAATTACAATACAATTGTTATGGGACCATGGAGCCATGGCGATTGGGCCAGAAATAAGCCTACTGCAGTAATTGGAAACATAAATTTTGGGGATAGTATTTCTGGTTTCTTCCAGAAAAACATTGAAGCCAACTTTTTTCGTCATTTCTTGAAAGATAATGGAAAAGGCGTAAACAAACTGCCTGAAGCTTACGTTTTTGACACAGGTGCCAAAGACTGGAAAACCTATGACGTTTGGCCTCCCAAAAATGCGGTAAAAGAGAGCTTTTATTTGGTGCAAGACAAATTAACGACGGAGACCCAAAATAATGGCGGATTTCAGGAATTCATAAGCGACCCTAAAAAGCCGGTTCCTTCTAGCGAAGACATCAATCAAAAAGGGATCACGCCAAGAAAATACATGACCGATGACCAGCGTTTTTCGGCGAGACGGCCTGATGTTTTGGTTTTTGAAACCGAACGATTGACGGACGACACCACTTTGGCGGGAGAAATTTTGGCACAATTGCAGGTTTCGACCGCAGGAACGGATGCGGACTGGGTTGTAAAAGTTATTGACGTGTTCCCAAATGACGAACCGGAAACGCCGGAAGTTGCCCCGTATTTAAAAATGAGCAATTACCACATGATGGTACGAAGCGAAGTGATGCGTGGCCGTTTCAGAAACAGTTTTGTTAATCCGGAACCTTTTGTGGCCAACGAAAAGACCGCTGTGAATATCAAACTGCAGGATGTAATGCATACCTTCAAGAAAGGTCATAAAATTCAAATCCAAATTCAGAGTACTTGGTTTCCATTAATAGATTTGAATCCGCAAACCTTTGTGGACAATATTTTTTACGCGAAACCGGAAGATTTTAAAAAGCAGACGCATCGTGTATATTCCGACTCTAAAATACTGTTTTCTGTTTTGAAATAATAGAAGACAATATCCAATTAAAAACCCAATCCTAACACAAGTGATTGGGTTTTTGCTTTATGGTTTTTTGGGATTACCGTTTTGCTAGCGTAAATTGTATTGCCGTTTCAAGCAATGGCGCCATCACTTCATATCCTGCTTGGTTCGGGTGTACTCCGTCATTGGAATAGGCAAGTGGCAAACCTTTTCGGTTATCGGCCATTGCCGTATGATAATCGACAAAAGGGATTGCGTTTGCGTCAGCGTAATCAGTTAAAAGGGCATTTAACGCAATGATTTTGTCCGCCGGTTCTTGGTGGGGTTTCCATGGAAAATCGGATGCGGGCAAAACGGAGCAGAGGATCACCTTGATATTGTGGGCTTTCGCCAAATCTATCATTGAGAAAATATTATTTGTAATCATTTCTAAGGTTGCAGGTCCCGTGTTGCCGGCAATGTCATTTACCCCTGCAAGGATAACTACGATTTTTGGTTTTAAGGCAATAACATCAGCCCTGAAACGCAGCAGCATCTGCGGGCTAGTTTGTCCGCTGATTCCGCGGTTGATGTAAGGCTTTCCCGCGAAGAATTCAGGATGTACCGTACTCCAAAACTCGGTTATGGAATCGCCCATAAATACAATCCGGTTTTCGGACGTTTCCGTCTCGGCGAGAATCGCATTTGCTTTTCTGTATTTGTTTAAATTGGGCCAATCTTGGGCCTTTGTGCTATTTCCCATATAAGAAGTAAAAAGAGGAGAGAGTCTGGATTTTGAAAATAAATGGTGCCAACTATAGCTTAGGTACACCGGTTCTGATTTAAAAGCAAATTTAACACAATAAATCCTATTCTACCCATTATTTTTATTGGTTCGGAGATAATGTGGGGAGCCAAAAAATAGTTGGTTATTCCTGTTAAAGCTATCGAAAAGCCCCGTTAAATCTGCAACTGCGGTCTTGTATTTTAGTGATTTTTTCATGTGAAATCGCTCAAAGACAACGAATTGTGTCGTTCGTAGTTTATTTTAACACTTTCGTCGAAAACATTAAATAAATGTTAATTGTATTTAAAAAATACTATAAATTAGTCTTCCGTTTGAGAAAAAACGGCCGAATTAGACGTTTTCTAAACCTACAAAGAAAACGTTTTGTTAAACTGAAATAGTTTCGACATTCCAAATAAAAAAGGCAGAAACTCCCCGTCCTGTTGATTTATTTTTCAAAATTTAAGCATACCCAGTTCACTGTTTTATAATTTTTTATCCATTAAATATGAAAACATTTCTACCTAAATCTGGATTACTGACTTTTGTTTTTTTAATCACCAATTTGTTTTTTGCCTCGTGCGCTTTTGCGCAGACCGTTTCAACTGATTTGCTAGATTATTCTCCAGGGTCAACGGCTATTATTACCGGTTCCGGATTTCAAGCTGGTGAAACAATTACTCTTTTGGTAGAACATTTTAGTGAGGAACCCGCTGGAACGGATCCTCAGTATCATGAACCGTGGACCGTCGTTGCTGATAGTTTAGGGAATTTTGGATCATCTTGGTATGTACCTACGGTTGCGCAAGGAGATGCTCTTGGGGCAACTTTACTTTTGACTGCGGATGGTTCGATTGGTCTTGCTGATGGTTCTTATGCCCATGCAGAGTGGACGTTTACTGATGCACAGCAAACATTGAAATCAATCACTGCTGGATCTCAATCTTCGGCACTTACATCCGGAACTGCCGGTATTGCAACATTTATGATGATAGCAACACTAGAAGGTAATGGGGGGAAACCTAATGTTAGTTACAGTGTTACAAATGCATTGCCAACAGGAGTAAGTGTATCCTTTAGTTCTGTACCTGGAAATCCGCAAAATGCAACATTGACAGTTACAACAACAACGGCTGCGTCTGCAGGATCGTATACATTGAACATTTCTGGTTCTGACGATAATGTACCTGTCAACATTAGGACCACAACTACTACTTTGACTATAGGAGCAGCTGCTTGTACTATACCAAATGTTACTACAGTTAATTCGTGCATCGGTAGAAGCACAGTTACTTTCACACAAACGGGAGGGAACGCAAATGGTTCCTGGACAGTAACCGGTGGTGGAACAATTGTTGCAAACTCCGGAGCTTTTACACCAACAACGGCAGGATGCTTTACCGCTACATATACAACTCCAACAGGAAATTGTTCAGATACCAAATCTTTTGTTGTTTATCCTACAACCCCTTCAGCTCCCTTAGTTACCAATACCTGTAATGCCAGGCTAACGATACCGACAATTGCAACTGTAAGTGGTTTTACCCCTCAATACAGCTTTGACAATGGAAGTAATTGGGGAACATCGAATTTATCTAGTTCAACTACAGCTGGATGTTATACCATGAAGACAAGATATGTTCTGACTGCGGCATGTGGTGGAACTTTTGCATTAGCTGCTGGACCAGTGGCTTGTGCAGCTTCGCTGGCAGGCAATGCTGTGATATTTCCAGCAGCGCCTTCGGCACCAACAGTAAACTCAGGTTGTGGAGCCATAGTAGTTACTCCTCCTGCAACTGCTTTGGGATTTTCAATAGAATATAGTTTTAATGATGGCTTTACATGGGGAACCAATACTCCTCCTACAGCTGATAATTGTGCGGGTTATAAAATAAAAACTCGTTATGTAACTGCAGCATCTGGAAGCTGTTCTACAACTAATGTTGGTTTAAACCTAGCTTGCAGTGAATCCGCTGCTACAGTAAGGAAAGTCGATAACATCGCACCGACCTTTACAAAACCAGCAGACGCAACGATCTACACCGATGCGACTTGTACATACGATAAAACAGTAACAGCAACAGGTGATGTAACTGATGAGGCGGACAACTGTTCAACTGGAATACAGGCAACATTCGTTGATGCAGAAGCAGTAGCAATTGCAGGATGTGAAGGAGGCTATACGATAGCAAGAACATGGAGTTTGACTGACAACTGTGGCAACCCAGCTGAGGATCAAGTCCAAACCATCACTGTTCGCGACAATACCGCTCCTACATTTACCAAACCAGCAGACGCAACTATCTACACCGATGCGACTTGTACATACGATAAAACAGTAACAGCAACAGGCGATGTAACTGATGAGGCGGACAACTGTTCAACAGGAATCCAAGCAACATTCGTTGATGCTGCTGCCGTAGCCATCGCAGAATGTCAAGGAGGGTATACAATAGCAAGAACTTGGAGTTTGACTGACAACTGTGGAAACCCAGCTGAGGATCAAGTCCAAACCATAACTGTTCGCGACAATACCGCTCCTACATTTACAAAACCAGCAGACGCAACGATCTACACCGATGCGACTTGTACATACGATAAAACAGTAACAGCAACAGGTGATGTAACTGATGAGGCGGACAACTGTT